>Ga0335069_10000077_pt1 | contig 169957 bp, 144 predicted proteins | sample Lox_Sample_11_FD_206714 | JGI IMG/M metagenome (GOLD analysis project Ga0335069, IMG submission 206714) | Soil microbial communities from Loxahatchee National Wildlife Refuge, Florida, United States - Lox_Sample_1.1 | ecosystem: Environmental > Terrestrial > Soil > Wetlands | place: USA... | reverse complement strand
GCGTTGTACTCCTCAATCCACTGCGGGGATACCTCCGGAGGTATCCCCGCAGCTCATTCAACCTAGTAGTGCTCACCACCTTCAACTTCACCGCAGGGGGGTCATGATGTACCCACCGGTTCCCAGACGGCGGGGGCTTTCGCCTTGCTGCGGTCGGGCGAGCCATGTTAGCTTTCGCCCGCTTTTATGAGGAGAGTGGGGCGATCCCTGTGGTTGGCGGCGGCGCTGACGGCTTGGGCGGCTGGCGTATATGCTGACGAGCCGGCCGTAACAAACACGACCGTCGAGCCGGCGACGAATCTGGTTCTTGGGTCCGCCACCAACATCGTCCCGGAGCAGGTTCCCACGGCGTCGACCAACGCGACGGCCGAATCGCCCACAAACGTGACGACCGAGCCGGCAACCAACGTTGTGGCCCAGCCGCCCACCAATGCGGTGGTCGAGCCTCCAACCAATGCGCCAACCGAAATGGCCACGAATGCGACCATCTCAACCACCAACCCACCCGGCCAAACGTCGTCCGCAGCGGCATCGGCAACGAACGGGGTGACCGAGGTGGTGCCGGGCGCGACGGCGGTGGCGGAGACGAACGCCGTAATTGCCGAGCCGGCTGTGAGCGAGCGCGGCATCACGTCATTGCCGACGATCAATGCGGACAGGATGACGTTCGACAACCTCGCCAAGATGTTTGTCGCCGAAGGCCACGCTGTCGCGCGGGACAAGGACGCGACCCTGGTGGCCGACCGAATTCGGTTCAACAAGCAGACGGGTGAAGCCTGGGCGGAGGGGCACGCCCGCATCAACCAGGGCGCCCAGGAATGGGTGGGGCCATCCTTGTACTACAATTTCGACACGCGGCGGCTCAAGGCGGACGAGGCCCGCGGGTTTATCGACCCGCTCTACGCGCACGTGTGGAACCTCGAACAGGTCGGCACCAATGATTATGTATTTGGCCGCGCCACCGTCACCACCAGCGACCTGGAGCATCCCGGGTATTCTCTGCAAGCGAAGCACGGCGAAGCGTGGACGGGCGACCGCCTCGCGCTGCACGATGTCACGGTCCACCAGGGCGCGGTACCGGTGTTGTGGTCGCCGCTGGTGATCTGGTCGCTCAAAGGCGACATGCCGCCGCTCATGGTGACCGTGGGCGACAACACGCTTTGGGGAGCGTTCCTGTTGTCTAGTTTCACCTGGAAGGTGAACAGGACGGTGGACCTGACCGTTCACGCCGATGAACGGCTCTCCCGCGGCTTCGGCACCGGCGCGGACGCGCAGTACCGGCTGGGGAACGGCGGGCATGGGTTGTTGACCGGATATTTCATCGACGACTCGCAGCCGGACAAGTCCGAACCCGGCGGCGGCATCGGGACCAACGCCCCCGCCTTCGGTTACGTCACCAACTCCGTCTACCGTTATCGTGCCGAGTGGCAACACAAGCAGTACCTGACCAATAACGTGACCCTCACCGTCGATCTCAACAAGATGAGCGACGCCGAGACGATGCACGATTATTTTCGCCGCGAGTTCGACCAGAATCGTGAGCCGGATTCCGTGGCGGACGTCACCAAGGCCGGGCCGAATTACACGCTGTCGTTTCTGGCTCGTCCGGAGTTCAACAAGTTCTTTACCGAGGTGGAGCGGTTGCCGGAAGCGAAGCTGGCCGTGAACCGGACGCGCCTCGGCGGCACGCCGCTCTTTTACGAGGGGGAAAGCAGCGTCGGGCAATACCACAACGTTCCTGGCGACACCAACATCGTGGGGATCGGAGAGAGTCCGGACTTCACGGGCAACGCCGTGCGCGCGGATACGTTTCACCAGATCGTCGTCCCGTCGATGCCGGGCGGCTGGTTGTCGGTGGTTCCCCACGCGGGCATCCGCGGGGATTACTATTCGCGCGCGCCCGCTGACGCGCCGGAGACGCAGAACGTGACGCGGGTCGTGTACGATCTGGGCGCGGACACGTCGTTCAAGATCTCGCGGGAGTGGGATGACGTGCACAACGACTGGCTGCAGATCGACGGGCTGCGGCACATTCTGCAGCCATTCGCCGAATACCAATGGGTGCCGCGTCCCGACCGGTCGACGAACGACCTGTTTCAATTCGATGCGGTGCGGAACACGACCTTGCTGGGGGGCGATTCCTTGTCGGTGACGCGGTTTTCGCCCCTGGATTTCGCGGCCAACGATCAGATCGATTCCATCACGGGCGAGGACACGCTGCGGTTCGGGCTGCGCCAGACGCTGCAGACCCGGCGCGACAATCAGGCATGGAACCTAGTCGATTTGACGGGCTGGACAGATTACGAGGTGGAACGGGCATCGGGCCAGAGCGACTTTTCGGATTTCTTCGGCACGGCGGAGATTCGCCCGTACCGGTGGCTGTCGCTGGACACGTTCGGGCGCTACCAACTCAATGGCGGGGTCCTGCGCGAGTTCAACTCGGCGTTCCGCGTGATCGATGCCGACCGCTGGACGCTGGGGCTGGGCACGCGATACCTCAAGGGGGACAGCAACCTGGTCAGCGTGGACTGGGCGTACAAGTTGTCGCGGCACTGGACAGCGCATCTGTACGAGCGGGTGGACCTGCAAGACGGCTTGTGGCAGGAACAGGAGTACACCTTGCGCCAGGAAACGCATGATTGGTACATTACGTACGGATTCCGTTATCTGGAAAACGAAAACGTGGCCGGGCAGCAACGAACGCCCAACGAGATGACGATCTTCGTCAGCGTGTCATTGAAGGCGTATCCGGGAGCGGTCCTGGCGGTGAACTGAGCGGAAGGGGAGTAGCGACAGCATGGTCAACATCAGCATTGTGGGCACAGGGTATGTGGGACTGGTGACCGGCGCCTGTTTCGCCGAAGTCGGCCACAACGTTGTCTGCGTCGATAACGACCGGAAAAAGGTCGAGGTGCTGCAGGCCGGCGGCATTCCCATCTACGAGCCGGGCCTGGAAGAAATCGTCGCACGCACGGTGGCCTCCGGACGGTTGCGGTTTACCGACAAGATCGCCGACGGCGTGAAGCATTCCGAGGTGGTGTTCATCGCCGTGCCCACGCCGCCGAACCCCGACGGCTCGGTGGACATGAGTTTCGTCGAGCGCGTGGCGCGGGAAATCGCGGCGACGATGACGGAATACAGGATCGTGGTGGACAAGTCGACGGTGCCGGTCAAGACGGGCGAGAGGGTTGCCGAGACGATCAAACGCTACAACAAGCGCAAGGTCGACTTCGACGTGGTCAGCAATCCCGAGTTTCTGCGGGAGGGTTGCGCCGTGCGAGACCTGATGCAACCGGATCGCGTCGTGATCGGCGCGAGCAGTCCGCGTCCCGTGGGCAAGATGACGGAGATCTACTCGCCGTTCAACGCGCCGATCATCATCACGGACATCAACAGCGCGGAACTGATCAAACACGCCTGCAATTCATTCCTGGCGCTGAAGATTTCCTACGCCAACGCGCTCTCGGTGATCTGCGAGGCCAGCGGCGCCAACATTTCCGACGTGGTTCATGGCATGGGGTTGGACAAACGGATCGGGCGCGAGTTCCTCAACGCGGGTCTCGGCTACGGCGGCTCGTGTTTCCCCAAGGATCTGAGTGCATTCGTCCACATTGCCGACGAACTCGGGTATGACTTCCGTCTCCTCAAGGCGGTCCAACAGATCAATGCGGACCAGATTGAGCGCTTCCTCAAGAAGATCCACGACACCTTGTGGATCGTGAAGGACAAGACCATCGGGGTGCTCGGGTTGGCGTTCAAACCGAACACGGACGACATGCGGCTGGCGCCGTCACTGGAAGTGATCCGTCCGCTGCAGAAGGAGGGCGCCCGCATCCGCGCCTACGACCCGAAAGCGATGGACAAGGCCCGCGACGTACTGCCCGGCGTGGAGTTTTGCGATGGTCCGTACGCCGTCGCCGCGGGTGCCGATGGCCTGATCATCTGCACCGAATGGGACGAATTCCGTCGACTGGATCTGGAGAAACTGCGGGCCGTAATGGGACAACCGATTGTGCTGGATGGCCGCAATCTGTTCGACCCGCAGAAAATGGCCCAACTGGGTTTTGTCTACAAGAGCATCGGCAGATAATATGCGCTTCGGCGCCGTCATCGTGCTGCTGCTGGCGGCGGTGACCGCCGCGCTCGGGCAGGAGGATTCCCCGGCCATCACCGCGGAGGATCGCATCGTGGTGGTCGCGCCGCATCCGGACGATGAAGTGCTCGGGGCGGGCGGGATCATCCAGCAGGCCTGCGCCGCCGGGGCGGAGGTGCATGTCGTCTATCTGACCAACGGCGACCACAATCAGTTTGCCTTCAAGCTTTATCGATTGCGGCTGCACCTCGGCCCGATTCAGTATTTGTTTTTTGGCAACCTCCGGCAGCGCGAAGCCATCGCCGCCACGGGCATCCTCGGGTTGTCCCCGGACCAACTGACCTTCCTCGGATTCCCCGACTACGGCGCGCTGGCGATCTGGCAGGATTACTGGCGCGAGCGGACGCCCTTCCGCAGCGACGCGACGCTCAGCAACGCCGTGCCATACGTGGGTGCCTATGAGTTCGGCCAGCGGTACACTCCCGAAAACGCGACGGCGGATTTCGTCGAGCTGTTTCGCCGCTGGCGGCCGACGCGGGTGTTTGTCACGCACCCGGCGGACACCAATCCGGATCATCGAGCCGCCGCGAATTTTGTGCGGTTGGCCACACTGGAAATCAGTGCGGAGCAGGCCCCGCCCGTGATCTGCTATTACGTGATCCATTTCGGGCGCTGGCCGGTGCCGTATCACTATCATCCCGACATGGAACTGAAACCCCCGCGGCAGTTGCTGGACGACGGCGATTGGTATTCGATCCCGCTGACGCCGGAGCAAACCGAACGGAAATACGAAGCGATTATCAAGAACCGCACGGAATTGACCACGCGCGAGTACTACCTCGTGTCGTTTGCGCGGGCCAACGAGATCTTCGCGACAATCGACACCCTGCCGGTGCCGGTGGTGCCGGCGGGCACCATCGTCAACTGGAAGAAGGCGGTCCGCTCCAGGGTCATCGGCTTCGGCGCGGCCGATTCGGCATATCGCCCCGACGTGGAACGATTGTTCAGCGCGGAATACGCGGCGATGGAGCTGGAGGAGACGGCGTACGTGCGCCAGGGAGACGACCTGATTGCGCAGGTCACGCTCCGTAACCGGCTCGGCAAACGCGCCAACGTGCACTTGCTGTTGTACGGGTACCGACAGGGAGAAGATTTTGCCGCCATGCCGAAGATCCAGATCAATATCACGCCCGTCGGCACCGTCCATGTGTATGACGGCAGACGGCGGATCAAAACCAGCGACGTGACGGTCACCAGTGTCAGCAATCACCTGATCGTGCGACTGCCCCTGTGGCTGTTGGGGGAGCGGCGACCGGACTACCTGTTCACCGCGACGCGCGCCAGTCTCGGCGAGGTCGCGGCGGACGACACGGCGTGGCATCTGTTTTCGCTGTCCAACGGGCCGGAAATCCTGCATACAATGCGCCCGTCGCCCAGCGGCGCGGAAGCTGGCACGCCGGTTCACAAACGGCCGACCACTATTGGAAAATGACATGGACTACTTGATCACAGGCGGAGCGGGGTTTATCGGGTCGAACGTCGCCGAGCACCTGGCGGGGCAGGGGAGAAGCGTCCGCATCTTCGACAACTTCTCCAGCGGCAAGCGGTCGAACGTGAGCGCGCTGGCGAACCAGGCCGAGATTGTGGAAGGCGATTTGCGCGATCCGAAGGCGGTGGCGCAGGCGTGCCAGGGCGCGCGGTTCGTCCTGCATCTGGGCGCGATGCCCAGCGTGACCCGGTCGGTCGAGGACCCGCGAACGACCAGCGAGGCCAACATCCTGGGCACGGTGAACCTGCTGATCGCGGCGCGGGATGCGGGCGTGAAGCGGGTGGTATTCAGTTCGTCGTCCAGCGTGTACGGCGACACGCCGACATTGCCCAAGCGCGAGGACATGCCGCCGTCGCCGTTGTCGCCCTATGCGGTCCACAAGATCACGGGCGAGTATTACTGCCGTATCTTCTGGCAATTGTACGGATTGGAGACGGTTTCCTTGCGGTATTTCAATGTGTTTGGGCCACGGCAGGACCCGCAATCGCAGTACGCGGCGGTCATTCCGCGATTCATCACCGCCATCCTGAACGACCGGCCGCCGACGATTTACGGCGACGGGAAACAGACGCGCGATTTTTCACACGTCGAGAATGTCATCGATGCCAACCTGATCGCCTGCGAGGCGCCAAAGGAAGCGCTGGGCCAGTCATTCAACATCGCCTGCGGCGGGCGAGTGTCGTTGTTGGAACTGGTCGATACCGTGAACAAGATTCTCGGCAAAAACATCGCGCCGAAGCTCGATCCGCCGCGCCCCGGCGACATCCTGCACAGCCAGGCTGACATTGCGAAGGCGGAAAAACTCCTCGGCTGGAAACCGCGCGTGAATTTCCGTGAAGGGATCGAGAAAGCCGTGGCGTGGTACAAAGCGCAAGGGTAGGAACGACGGAAAGAGTCGGCAGCCGCAGGGGACAACCAAAGACACTGGCTCGGCCGGACGAAAAATCCGGCGGCCTGCCGAAATTTTGTCGTGCAAAGCGTGTGGGGCGCGTGTATGTAGGCGAGGCATTCCGTCATGAGTTGGTTCCGACTCAATTTCAAGTTGCCGGGCGTGGTCGATACGGAGGACCTCGTCAAGCGGGCGGGCGCGAAGCTGTTCGCGCGTGGCGGCGCGAAAAACGGCGTTTCCGACAAGGTCGCGGATGCGGTCCGCGACGCGGCGACGAAGGATGCCGCCGACGTCTTGCGGGAGCTTGGCGCCACGTCGACCGGGCTGACCGAGGAAGACGCCGCCGTGCGGCTGGAGCAATACGGCGCCAATGAAGTCGCGCAAGAGAAGCGGCATGGCTGGCTGGACCGTCTGTGGATCGCGGCGATCAATCCGCTGGTGATTCTGCTCACCGTCCTCGCCATCGTAACGTTTGCGACGGCGGAATCCTCCAGCGATTTCATCGGTGGGGCCGTGATGGTGGCGATGGTGTTGCTCGGGTTGTCACTGCGGTTCATCCAGGAAACGAAGGCGGACAACGCCGCCGCGAAACTCAAGGCGATGATCAAGGTCACCGCCACGGTCCTGCGCGATGGCCAGCCGAAGGAAATTCCGCTGCGTGAGATCGTGCCGGGCGATGTGGTGAAGTTGTCCGCCGGCGACATGATCCCCGGGGACGTGCGGCTCGTGTCCGCCAAAGACCTGTTTCTGATCCAGGCGACGCTCACCGGCGAGTCGCTACCGGTGGAGAAAACGGACGCCAAGGACACGCGCGAGAAGGTTTCGCCCATCGAGCGCACGAACCTGTGTTTCCTCGGCACCAGCGTTGAGAGCGGCTCGGCCACGGCGGTGATCGTGGCCACGGGAGCGCAAACCTATTTCGGGAAGATGGCGCGGAGCCTGGTCGGCCAGCCGGTGGAAACGGCGTTCGACAAGGGCGTCAAGAAGTTCACCTGGCTGATGATCCGGTTCATGGCCGTGATGGTGCCGCTGGTGTTCTTGATCAACGGGCTGACCAAACACGACTGGAAGGAGGCATTTTTCTTTGCGATGGCCGTGGCGGTGGGATTGACGCCCGAGATGTTGCCGATGATCGTGTCGGTGTGCCTGTCCAAGGGCGGCGTGTCGATGTCGAAGAAGAAGGTCATCGTCAAGCGGCTCAATTCGATCCAGAACTTCGGGGCGATGGACGTGCTGTGCACGGACAAGACGGGCACGCTGACGATCGATCGCGTCATTCTCGAAGTCTATTGCGACGTCTTCAAGAAGGAGAACGAGGACGTGCTGCGCGATGCGTACCTGATCAGCCATTTTCAGACGGGCTTGAAGAACGTGCTCGACCGCGCCGTATTGCAGCACAAGGACCTCCACCACGAGTTGTCGCTGGATGCCTACACCAAGATCGACGAACTCCCATTCGATTTCTCGCGGCGGATGATGTCGGTCGTCGTCGAGGGGCCGGGCGGGACGCGGCAGTTGCTGACCAAAGGGGCGCCCGAAGCGGTATTCGTGAAGTGCACGCACTTCGAGTACGAGGGCGAGATCTTCCCGATGGAATCGATCTTGGCCGACGATCTGATGGCGGAGGTCAATGACCTGAATGGCGACGGGTTTCGCGTGCTGGCGGTGGCGACCAAGAAGCTGGACAAGCGGGACGCGTACTCGAAAGCGGACGAATGCGACCTGGTGTTGACGGGGTACCTGGCGTTTCTGGATCCGCCGAAGGACACGGCGACCGAGGCCATCAAGGCGCTGCGGCAACATGGCATTGCGGTCAAGGTCCTGACCGGCGACAACGATCTGGTGACGCGCAAGGTCTGCCGCGAAGTCGGCATCAACGCGGAGAAGATCATCCTCGGCCGCGACGTCGAAACGATGACCGATCCGCAACTGGCCGAGGCGGTGGAGACCACGGACGTCTTCGCGCGGCTGTCGCCGGCGCACAAGCAGCGGATCGTGAAGGCCCTGCAGGGCAAGGGCCACGTGGTCGGGTTCATGGGCGATGGGATCAATGATGCGCCGGCGTTGCGGGCGGCGGATGTGGGGATTTCCGTGGATAACGCGGTGGATATCGCCAAGGAATCGGCGGATGTGATCCTGCTGGAGAAGAGCTTGATGGTGCTGGAGGAAGGGGTGCTCGAAGGCCGCAAGGTGTTCGTGAACATTTTGAAGTACATCCGCATGGGCGCGAGCTCGAACTTCGGGAACATGTTCAGCGTGATTGGCGCGAGCGCCTGGTTCCCGTTCGTGCCGATGGCGCCGATCCAGGTCCTGACCAACAACTTGCTGTACGACTTTTCGCAGGTGCCGATCCCCACCGACAACGTCGGGCCGACGCAAATCGCCAAACCGCGCCCGTGGCAAATGGGGGAGATTGCGCGATTCATCATTTTCATCGGGCCGATCAGCTCGATCTTCGACTACACGACCTATGCGATGATGTGGTTCTTGTTTAAGTGCAATCAGGCGAATCTATTGCCGCCGCCGGAACTGGCGGCGCGGTTCGCGCACGTGACCGTGCCCGATGAGACGTACGCAGCGTCGCTGTTCCACACGGGTTGGTTCGTCGAATCGCTGATGACGCAGACGCTGATCATCCATGTCATTCGGACGAGCCTGCTGCCGTTCGTTCAATCGCGGGCGAGCTGGCAACTGACGATGACGTCGCTGCTGATCATGGCGATTGGGGCGTACCTGCCATTTTCGCCGCTGGCGGGTAGCCTGGGTTTCGTGCCGCTGCCGCCGTTGTTCTGGCCGCTGCTGTTGGCGACGTTGCTCTGCTACGTGGGGCTGACCCAGGTCATCAAGATGTGGCTGGTCCGCAAAGGCTGGGTGTAGACCCGCGAACGAGTTGCGACACTGGGGCAAGGAAGTCGCGTCTCGTCGAACTCGGCTTCGCGGCCACAAGGGAATCCCTAAAAAGAGGAGAGGCCGAGGTTTGGGGCCTCGGCCTCATTTGTCTTCGGCGTGGAGAAGCGCCTTCGACGAGGTATGGTGTGGTATAGGGTGAGTGCTACATTAGCAGCGGCGGTGCCAACCATGCCAAGGAGCCAATTCCGGGGCTTTCTGACGTGAAAAAGCGGCAAAAGGGGCGAATGCGCCGCGTCGGTTCCTCTGGAATTCGCAAATCTGCGGACAAATTCGCGCTCAGCGGTCCCGCAAGTATGCGAGTTGCGCGCTTGACGGGCTTGGGGAGTGTTTATACGGTGGGTGGCTTAACAACGGGGGATTAACGACCAATGGCTGTTACCATAGAAAACGTGGCGCCGTGCCGCAAGAAGCTCCGGGTGGAGGTGGCCGCGGAGCGGGTGGCGGGCACTCGCGCCGAGATTTTGCAGGAAATCCGCAAGGTGGCGTCGCTGCCGGGCTTTCGTCCCGGCAAGGCGCCCGAACCGATGGTGGAAAAGCGGTACGCGGGCCAGATCGATCAGGAACTGCGCGAGCGGCTTATTCCGGAGAGTTATCGCGAGGCGCTGCAGGAACAGAACTTGAAAGTCGTGGGCTACCCACAGATCGAAGGGGTCGAGTATCAGCCCGGTCGTCCGCTGATTTACACGGCCACGGTCGACACGGCGCCGGAGTTTGCGTTGCCGGACTACAAGGGCATTCCGGTGAAGAAGGCGACGATCGCCGTGAAGGAGGAGGACGTGGACAAGATGCTGGAGGCGATGCGCGACCAGCAGGCGGATTTTGTCGCGGTGGAAGGCCGGGCGGTGCGGACCGGCGACTTCGCGGTGGTGAATTACACGGGCGTTGTGGAGGGCAAACCCATCAGCGAGCTCGCCCCCGACGCCAAAGGGCTGGGCGAGAACAAGGATTTCTGGCTGCTGATTTCCCCGGATTCGTTTCTGCCGGGCTTTTGCGAACAGCTCGTCGGCGCCACTGCGGGCGAGAAGCGGCAGGTGCTGGTTGATTTCGCTCAGGATTTTCCGCAAAAGCCCTTGGCGGGGAAGAAGGCGACGTTCTTTGTGGATGTGACCGCCCTGAAGGAAAAGAAGCTGCCGGAGCTGAGCGAGGAGTTCGCCACGAAGGTGGGCGCGGAGAGCCTCGCCAAGCTGCGAGAGACCGTCCGCAAGAACCTCGAAGGCGACGTGGCGGAACGACAGGACTCCGACATGCGGCGCCAGGTGATCGAGCATCTGCTGGCGCGGGTTCAGTTTGAGCTGCCCGAATCGCTGGTCCAGCAGGAGACGCGCAGCATTGTGTACGACGTTGTCCGCGAAAACAGCCTGCGCGGAGCCACGAAGGAGCAACTCGAAGAAAAGAAGAACGAGATCTTCGGGTTCGCCGCCAAGAGTGCCCAGGACCGTCTGCGCACGTCGTTCATCCTCGACGCGGTTGCGGCGGCGGAGAAGATCAAGGTGGAAGAGGACGAGATTAACGAGCGGATTCGGCGGATGGCGGTGCGGTCGCAGACGACGCCGGCGCGGCTGAAGGCGCAACTGGCCGAAAAGGGGGGCCTGGGCGAAGTCGAGGAGCAAATCCTCGTCGGCAAAACCTTGGATTTCCTGGTGGACAACGCCAACGTCGAGTCCGTCACCGCATCGTAACGCGACCGGGACGGGAAGCCGGTTGCAGACGGCAAGAGAAATGCTAGTATAGGAAGGATTCTTAACAAGGAAGGGACATGGAAAAAGCCCAGATTCTAGTGCCGATGGTGGTGGAACAAACGGGCCGCGGAGAGCGCGGCTACGACATTTATTCGCGTCTGCTGAAAGACCGCATCGTGTTCATCGGGACGCCGGTGGACGACAACGTGGCCAATCTCATCATCGCGCAGATGCTGTACCTGCAGTCCGAAGACCCCGGCAAGGACATCAATTTGTACATCAACTCGCCCGGCGGCTCGGTCACGGCGGGGCTGGCGATTTACGACACCATCCAGTTCGTCAAATGCGACGTGACGACCTACTGCGTGGGCCAGGCGGCAAGCATGGGCGCGGTGCTGCTGGCGGCGGGAACGAAGGGCAAACGGTTCGCGCTCCCGAACGCGCGCATCATGATCCATCAACCGTGGGGCGGCGTGCAGGGGCAGGCGTCGGACATCAGTATCCAGGCGAAAGAGATTTTGCGGATGCGCGATCGGCTCAACGAGATCCTCGCGCTGCACACGGGCAAACCGATCGAGACCATCGCGAAGGACACCGACCGCGACTTCTTCATGTCCGCGGCGGAATCGCGCGATTACGGGCTCGTGGATGACGTGGTGAAGTCACGGCGCGACACCGAGAAGAAATCGGACAAAGACAAGGACAAGGCCGCCTAGGAAATCGTTTCATGGCCCGACCGACCAACCTGACGATGTGCAGCTTCTGTGGGAAAACCCACGGGGAGGTGCGCAAGCTCATCGCCGGTCCGGGCGTGTACATCTGCGACAACTGCATCACCGTCTGCAAGAGCATCCTCGACAAGGAACTCGGCCAATCGAAGGCCAAGCACACCTCCGGATTCAAGCTGAGCGTGCCGAAGCCGGCGGAAATCCGCCGCGAGCTGGATCAGTACGTTGTCGGGCAGGAACGGGCCAAGAAGACGATCGCAGTCGCCGTCCACAATCATTACAAGCGGATCCAGCAGGACAACGGTAATTCGGAGAAGTCGGTGAAGCTGGACGAGCATCGCGACGTCGAGATCGAGAAGAGCAATATTTTGCTGGTGGGCCCGACGGGGTGCGGCAAGACGCTGCTGGCGCGGACGCTGGCGCGCATCCTCGACGTGCCGTTCTGCATCGCCGATGCCACGACGTTGACCGAGGCCGGGTACGTCGGCGAGGACGTGGAGAACATCATCCTGCGGCTGCTGCAGAACGCCGATTACGACGTGAAGCGGGCCGAGCTGGGCATCGTGTACATCGACGAGATCGACAAGATCGGGCGCAAGAGCGATTCAGCGAGCATCACGCGCGATGTTTCCGGCGAAGGCGTGCAGCAGGCGTTGCTGAAGATCCTCGAAGGCACGGTGTGCAATGTGCCGCCCCAGGGCGGGCGCAAGCATCCGCACCAGGAATACATCCAGGTCAACACCGAGCACATCTTGTTCATCTGCGGCGGGGCGTTCATTGGCTTGGACAAGATCATCCAGCGGCGGCTCGGCGGGCACGCGCTGGGATTTGGCAAGGAGGACGCGAGTGTGCCGACGGCGGACCGGGCCGGCGCCAACGAGCTGGTCGAGCCGGAGGACCTGCTGAAGTTTGGCCTGATACCCGAGTTTGTCGGGCGTCTGCCGGTCGTGTCGGTGCTGCGCGAGCTGACCGAGGCCGAATTGATCGCGATTCTGGCCGAGACGAAGAACGCGATGATCAAGCAGTACAGCAAGCTGTTCGCGATGGAAGGCGTGCACCTGAATTTCACCAAGGACGCGCTGCAGGGGCTGGCCGAGTCGGCGTTGAAAAAAGGGACGGGCGCGCGGGCGTTGCGGTCGCTGCTGGAGAAGCTGATGCTGGATTTGATGTACGACATTCCGTCGCGGGACGACATTGCCGAGGTCACGATCAACCGCGGCGTCGTCGACGGCAAACGCGAGCCCCTGATCCGTAAGAAGCAGTCCAAGGACGCGGCGTAGGCGCGTCCCAAAATCCATCCTCCAAAGCCGAAGGCGGGCCGGGCCTGGTCATTCTAGTCATTGCGGTTTGGCAGCTTCTCGGCGTCAAGCATCAAGAGTTGCGCCCATCCACCTGCACATCGTTGGGCGTTCTCAGGAAATCTGAATTGTTGGAATGTTTCGCGCGATGCCAGAACCGCGAAATGCCCCAGGCGAATCCGGAGAGGCCGATGGCCGAAAGCAAGAGTCCAACGAACAGACCGATGGTCCACGCGTCGGGGGAGACGGTCCGGCTCAGAACGGCATCCAGCGGGTCGTTTGGGTTTACATAGCACACCGCCGAAGTCCCCGACGGGAACCGACCGACAACGGCCAGCTCGGTCGCCGAATCGCGGCTTCCCCGGGAGTAAATTGCGTACTGGCTCGATTTGTACTCCTGGCCGTTGACCCGGTAGGAGTAGAGAATGTCGGCGCGATATCGCGGTTGCTTCCGAAAGGTCTGGACCCGGCTGCTGATCACATCACAGGGTGTCTCCGTCCAATTCTTCGAGGCGGCGAGCCGGCACATCGGTTTGACAAAATTCAGGGAGAGGTCGGCGACTCCGGCGACGGTAAACAGGCTGAAGACGATGGCGGGTACCAGGTACGAGACGGCGACCAATGCAAAGAACGGCCCCTCAAACGACCACCGCGCCCAAAAACCCGGCGGTTTGTCCGGAGACGGTGACGGATCGTCCTGCGCCAGGACGAGTCGCATGCAGATCGCGCTCACACCCGTGAAAAGGAAGATCGTGGCGAATCCTGTAAACACCAGGAAGAAGACCATCCCGATCACCCCCGGCCTCTGCAGAGATGACTCTTGGGCATTCGAGCCCGAGACATAACTCAGCGTTTTGAGGCCTGCCGGGTATCGTAGCAGCAAACGCCCTGCTTGATTGTAGTCGGGGGAAGTTCCCGAGCGGAAGTGGCCGTTGTAGCTTTGGTCGCCGACGACGTAGGTGTAAGAGGCTTCGAACTGATACGACGTGCCGTCCGGACTGACCTGACTGCTCGTGATTGTGCAGGGAGTTTTCCGCCAGAACCAGCCCCGACTGGAGCTATATAATTGCCACGCGCCGACAAGCACCATTACCGCGGCCAGGAGGGAATAGACCAGAAGAAAGAAGATTCCCCCAGCGTGTGCCCTGGGCGATTGCTGCTCGCTGCTCATAAGGATTCAGTCTATCGCGGATCGGCTGGCCCGCAGTGTCGCACGCTCCCACGACGAAGGCAAGCCGTGTGGCATGGCAGCGAGTGATCGGTTGGAGAGGGGGACGGGGCAGACGCGATTCAAGCCACAGATTGGCACAGATCACCACGGATAGCGTTAGCCGTGGCCGCGCGCGCGCGGATACATGCCAGTACCATGCATCGGTATCGGATGTATTAGGCCAGGGGCGATGAGAATGAGGTGATGGGAGGATGTGCCGGGTGTCAGAGGTCGAGCGTGAAGGTTCCCGGATTCGCAGCTAGTAGTTCGTAGCTGGGAGCTGGGGCGGGACAACGGGCCAGCCTGAGGCGGACAGGTGTACGCGAATGGGCGCGAATGACACGGTCGAACGTTCACCACAGAGACACAGAGGGCACGGAGTGAGGAAAGCGGCGGTGCATGGACGATACATGGTAGTGCCATGCATCGGTATCGGATGTATCAGGGCAGGGGCGATGGGAATCAAGTGGTGGGAGGATGTGCCAAGTGTCAGGAGTTGAGCCTCAAGACGGAGAGCGTAGGGCATCGAAGCGTCGAAGCGAGGGGAGAAGAGCGATGGCGGGATCAGCAGATTAGGAATGCATCCTAGGCCTTGACCAGACTGATTTGTTGGGTGTAATCTGCCGTCGAGGTTGGGCCTGCCCCGACCAGGAGCGCCCCATGAGCCTGCAAAATCAAGCCAAGCAGCGGATCGCGAGCGCACTTAAAAAACACAGCGAAAGCCTTGCGCTGAAGGGCCTCAAACTACGAGAGCTCCCCGGTGAGATCGGCCAACTCCAAAGGCTGAGAGCGCTCTCACTTGGGAACAATGACCTCCACCATCTTACCCCCGAAATTGGCAAACTGAAAATGTTGGAAAGTCTCGGTGTCGAGGCCAACCGGCTTGTCGATCTGCCGCCCGAAATAGGGGACCTCTCCAACCTCAAGTCGTTATTGCTGTATAGCAACAGCCTCAGCACCGTTCCCGCAGAGGTGGGCAAGCTTCAAAACCTAAGAATGCTCGGCCTAAGCAGCAACCTGATAGCAGAGTTTCCAGTCGGACTCCTGCAGCTTGCGTCGCTCCAACACCTGAGGCTTAGCGGAAACAGACTTAGCAGTCTGCCGCACGAGATCGGAAACCTGAGGGGGCTCAGGCACTTACGGGTTACGACCAACAAGCTCTGTGCTCTCCCCGCCGCCATCGGAAATCTCTCACATCTGGAGCGGTTACACTTACGAGGCAACCTTCTGCCAACACTGCCGCCAGAGATCGGAAGCCTCGTCGAACTAGTCGAGCTGGATTTGAGGGGCAACCCGCTTACGACTCTCCCTGTTGAGCTCGGTAACTGTAGGAAATTGAAGACGATCGCCCTGTCCGAGCCCGCGAGGCTGCGATTTCCACCGGGCGACGTGGCGGAACTCGGTACCGGCGCCATCCTGCGCTACCTACAAGCCGCAGGCATAGGCACAGAGACGGTGTGGGAGTCCAAGTTGTTATTGGTAGGCGAAGGCGCGGTTGGAAAGACTTGGCTCTACGAGGCAATGAACGGTCGAAGGTCCGGAGGCGCTAGGAGAGGAGACGGAGCAACAGTCGGCATCGAGATAGGACCCTTGAGCCTGCCGCATCCAGACGACGCTGGCGTGACGATGCGTCTGAATTGCTGGGATTTCGCCGGCCAAGATATCAATCACGCCACACACCAGTTCTTCTTCAGCGAGCGTACAATATTCCTCCTATGTTGGAGCGCCCGGGCGGGCTGGGAAGCTGGGAAGCTGCGCAAGTGGTTAACAAACATACGGGACCGAGCGCCGGGCGCGAAGGTCCTCCTCGTGGGAACGCACAGTGACCAGCCTCACAGCGACTACCCCGAAAAAGAGCTACGTGAGGAGTTCCGACAAATCCTGGGAACATTCATGGTAAGCAGCGAAACCGGTGATGGCGTACCAGGGCTGCTCATGGAAATCGGGCGCCAGGCGAAGGATCTCCCGATGATGGGCCTCCGGTGGCCAAGGGCATGGCGGGCTGCGGAGCGGGCTGTGAAACAGTCAGCCGCAACTGGGCCCTACGCGAGCCTGAAGGAGGTCAGCGGTCTGATTCGCGGCTGTGGCCTAGACAGCAACGACGCGACTGTAATCCTCCGGTGGCTTCACGAACTCGGAGAAATCCTGCACTATGCGGACGTGCCCGAACTGGCGGAGTTGGTAATGCTCGACCCTCAATGGGTGACGCGTCGTGTTGGCGAGGTACTCGCCAGCGCCGACGTGCAAAGCGCAAAGGGTATTCTCACCAAAGCCTGTTTGGACAGCATCTGGCCGGATCTGGAAGCCCACGTCCGACAACACTTGCTCGGAATGATGGAGAGGTTCGATCTCGCGTATAGAATACCCGAAGACCAAGAACACCGCTGCCTAGTGGTAGAGCGCCTGCCGCAGAACCCGCCAGACTACGAAAAGAGCTGGGCCTCGGCCAAAACCCAACCCGAAGTTCGCCTGCGCTACAGGCTGAGAGCCATGCACCCCGGAATCCCGACCTGGTTCATTGCCCGGTGCCACCGTTTCACCTTGGGACTTCATTGGCTACGGGGCGTTCTCTTCGGAGACCACAGACACACGCCCCGCCACCTAGCACTGGTCGCCGCGAAAGAATCCGAGCGGGTCGTCGACTTCACCGTCCGCGGACCACAGCCTTGGACGTTTCTGCCGCTGCTGACGGACGGATTCGAAGACACTGTGCTAAAGCGCTACCCAGGATTGGAATTCGACCGAATCGCACCCTGCTCCGGGCGCCGCAAGGACGGGAAGCCGTGCGACTACGAGTTCAACGTCAAGGATCTTGAGGCGCTTCGCTGGCCTGAAGAGCGAGGTGTTGACCCTGAATACGGGATCCGGTGCCCGCGCTGCCGCACCGAACACGATATTGACGAACTTCTCCTAGGCCTAAGCCGAGCCCCCTCGAGAGATGCCGAGAAGCTGCAGGAGATCCTCGCCGCTGTACATGCCGAGGGCGAAATGACCCGGACAGACTTCTCGAAGGAAATGGAAGAAACGAGGCGCTTCATCCAACTGGCGTTCGTGCAGGAATGGAACCAGTCGCAGGAGTTGGAGGAGCAGAGTTGCCCGACTGTTTTTGCCCTCTACCCCGTCGGCGGAAAGGCGATCACGCGAAAGAGCAAGCTACGACTGCAACTCTATTGCATGGACCCGTTTTGTTGGCACTCGATTGGTGACGACGGCGTGTGCGAATTCCAGCCATGGCGCGACGGGCTTGTAACAGCAGTCCGCTGGATCCGCTCGGGTCTGCGGTGGCTAAGACCCGCCGCGGCGCTTCTGCCCAGCGGATCGCAACTCGCGGGCGAATACGCCAAGAACCTCCACGAATTCGCTGCTCGCGCGACGAACGAGCTCAAATTTACGGCGGACCTTTTCAAGGAGTTGCGGGACGTACCAACCCTCGACCCAGATAGCTCAGCGACCTTTGAAAAGGATATGCTTCCCACGAATCGGTCCGAAAGGGTGGAAATTCACGAGTTGAAAGAATTCCTGGACCAACTACGGTTTCCCGTAAAACCCTACGGCGGACTGCGCAGAGTAAGAACACCAGAGGGACACGTCTTGTGGCTTTGCGCGAAACACGCCGGCGAGTTTAGCCAAGTATCTGCGGCCGACGCGACTGCGTTGCCCGAATAAGTGATTGACGAGGGTCAGGTCGACGCAGAGCGAATCCAGAATGTGCCCCCCCTCCCCGAGGTTGCGATCCCCACCGGATTCCTAAGAGATATTTGATATGAGGCCGATGGTTGTTGGCCACGCTACGAGGTGACGGCCCGGCGGATAGGGGCTTCTCGAGCGGGTACGCGGAAGCAGGCCGGAGCGGCGCGAAGGCGGGAGCACGCCTCATAGAGGCGTGGCTACACCGGGGACGAGATTGCAAAGCGGCGACGAGTCGCCGCACTCCAAAACGGGGGGAACGGCAAGGCGGGCGGCGGGCGGTATCTTCCTGTATACGAGCTACATCGCATGTATACAGTTTAGTATTGACATTGTATCGGGTGCGGATATGATACGCGGCTAGTTCTTTGAAATGGGGGAGAAAAAGGGGGGAGGGGCCCAATACCTGTTTCTGCGAAACGAAGCCAACGGTTTTCAGGGGGGTGCGCATGCGGATCATGGGCAACGACAATGAGTTACTGTGCACGCGATTCTCGAAAACTGCGTTGGCTTCGTTTGGCTTCGTTTTGGCCTTTTGGAGGGGTGTTGGGAGGTCGAGCCGATGCGGATTTGGGGGTGGTCGGGCCCCGAAACGGATTCGGGGTGAAAGACCGGCGCACAACCGGGGGAACACAAACAGCCACAGGCGGGACGCGCTGTGCAACGGGGCGAGCACGACGGCAGAGCGGCGGGAGGTAAGCGGTGAGGAGGTAATTGTGTTGACGGCATTCATCGGGTTGCCCATGAGTTATGGTTGTGGCAGAGGTTTTGACAGAGAAGAGCGCGGACGCGCCGGCGCGGATGCCGGAGGGCGTGTGGAATGCGTATTGGTTTCAGGTGTTCAACACGATGTCATTCGTGATCGTGGTGAGCACGCCGATGCTGTTGTATTTCAAGAAGCTCGGGGCGTCGGGGACGGTGCTGGGGATCGTGGTGGCGCTGCCGGCGCTGATGAACATCCTGCAAATCCCGGCGGCGCAGTTCGTGGAGAAGATCGGCTATCGGGCGTTTGTGTTGTCGGGGTGGACGTTGCGGAGCGCGTTCGTGCTGGGGATCGCCGGCGTGGCGATGTTGCCGTCGAAGATCGACCCGGTGACGCGGATCGCGCTGCTGCTGTTTTTGCTGTTCGCATTCAACGCCTCGCGCGGGATCTCGTTGTGCGGGTATTTGCCGTGGATGACCCACTTGATTCCCGAAGGTGTGCGCGGGCGGTACGTGTCCGGCGACCAGACGTCGGCGGCGCTGGCGCAGTTGGGCACGATGATTGTCTCGACGATCTATCTGAAAGCGCCGGAAGCGAAGTACGCGTATGGACTGCTGTTTGTCGGGGGATTTGTGGCGATCCTCGTGAGCTTGTGGTTCCTGCAGCGGATTCCGGACGTGCCGGTGACGCCGATGGCGGAGAGCATGGAGAAGGTGCCGTACAAAGAGATGTTGTTTCATCCGCCATTTTTCCGGTTGATGGTCTACAACGCGGTCCTGTTATTTTCGATTGCGGGCGCGGGCGTGATTTGGATTCCGCTACTGCGGGACTCGTTCGCGGCGACCGACTCGCTGATTCTGGGAATGATGGTGCTGTGGAGTTTCATGAGCGCGGTGGCGCTGTGGGGATTCGGCCGGCTGGTGGACCGGGTCGGGAGCCGGCCGTTGCTGGGTCTGGCGACGCTGGTCCTGGTGGTGCACCTGAGTCTGTGGGGTTCGGTGGCGGCGCATGCATTGCCGTTCGGCCTGCTGGCGATCATTCTGGTTCAGTCCACATCGGCCATCGGCATGGCAGCGTTCAACCTGGCCAACACGCGGCTGGTGATGGCGTCGGTGCCGGCGATGGGGCGGAGTCATTTCTTTGCGCTGTACACGGTGGTCACGAGTCTGGTCTCGGGCATCTTTCCGATTTTTTGGGGGATGCTGCTCGACGCGCTGGCGGGCTGGGGTGGGGCGTGGTCGCGCTGGCAATGGAATCCGTACAGCCTGTTGTACGTGGCGATGGCGGTCGGGATGTGCGTCGCGGTGGTGCTGCGAAGCCGCGTCACGGAAGCGCGGGCGATGACGACCGATGCGTTTCTGCGCGAGCTGCTGGTCAAGACGCCGAGCCGGGCGATCAGCCGGCTGTTGCCGCGGCGGCCGGTGTCGTGATGTGAAGGCTTCCCCTGTGACAGAGTATTCGTTACTGTGTTGGACAGAATGATTGCGTTGGTTGATTACGGAATGGGCAACCTGCGGAGCGTCGAGAAGGCGCTGACGCGGGTGGGGGCCGACGTGCGCGTCGTGACCGACGCGAAGTCGGTGCTGGCGGCGGACGCGGTGGTGCTGCCCGGCGTGGGCGCGTTCGGTGATTGCATGGCGAACCTAAAGAAGGCAGGGTTGGTGGACGCGATCCGCGACGTCATCACGGCGAAGCGGCCGTTTTTGGGGATTTGCCTCGGGTTTCAGGCGCTGTTCGATTCCAGCGAGGAAGCGGCGGGGGTACGGGGGCTGGGGATTTTTCCCGGGTCGGTACCACGGTTTGCGGTCAACGGTCTGAAGGTGCCGCATATGGGCTGGAACGAACTGCGCATCCGCAAGGCGGGATGCCCGTTGCTCGACGGCGTGGCCGATGGTAGCCGCGTCTATTTCGTGCACAGTTATTATTGTCGCCCGGCGAGCGAGAAGGTGGTGTGCGGGACGACGGAATACGGCATTGAATTCTGCTCGATGTTGTGGACGGAGAACGTGTATGCAACCCAGTTTCACCCTGAGAAATCGCAGGCGGTGGGATTGAAGATGCTGGGGAATTTTGTGAGGATAAGTAAGAAGACTCCATGACCATGACACGCCCGTTCCTGATTTTCCCGGCCATCGATCTGAAGGATGGCAAGGTGGTGCGCCTGCGGCAGGGGCGCGCCGAGGCGATGACCGTGTACAGCGACGATCCCGGCGCGATGGCCAGGCGCTGGGAGGACGAAGGCGCGCGATACCTCCACGTGGTCGATCTGGATGGGGCGTTTGAGGGCGAGCCGCGCAACTGGGACAGCGTGCGGGCGATCCTGCGGGCGGTGCAGATTCCCATCCAACTGGGCGGCGGACTGCGGCGGCGGTCGCAGGTGGAAGAGGCGTTGCAGATGGGGGTGACGCGGGTGGTGCTCGGGACGAAGGCGTGCGACTCCCTGGAATTCGTGAGCGCGCTCGTCCAGGATTTTGGGACGCGGATCGTTGTGGGCATCGACGCCCGGGACGGTCTGGTCGCGGTCAAGGGTTGGACGGAGAAGACGACGGTGACCGCGACGGATTTCGCCTGTCAGGTCAGCGAACTGGGGATTCAGAACATCATCTTCACCGATGTATCCAGCGACGGCATGCTGGCGGGGCCGAATTGCCTGGCGATTTCCTCGATGTGCTCGGCGGTGACCTGCAACATCATCGCCAGTGGCGGCATCGGTGGGATGGACGATATCACGCGACTGCGGAGCCTCGCCGTGGAGCTTCCCAACCTCGTGGGCGCCGTCATCGGGAAGGCGCTGTACGACGGACGAATCGATTTGAAACTTCTGGAAGGACCGAGACGCTGAACGGCTCCCTGGCGGCGGACGCGCTGCGGGGGCCGGTCGGCTCAGGGGCTGGACTGAATCAGAACGTAGCCGGTTTGATTCGTCCCGAAGAACATGCCCGCCCCGATCTGACCTGTTACAGACTGATTCGTTTGCAGGAGATACCCCGTGAAGAGCCTGGTTGCGTTGATGTCTGAGCTGAAGAACGTGCCCCGGAACAGGCCCGATGACGGGGTAACGGTCATCGCCAGGGCGTCCACATCGGGATTGCTGACGGTGACGACCCCGTTGGACGTGATGACGACACTCTTGACGATATTGCTCGACAGGTTGCCGCCGCCGAACGTGACCTGTGCGTTTCCGGCGACAGTCGGGCCGCCCAGCGACGGCGAGATATACTCGGCACCCTGAATGACGGGCATGGTCGTGAAGCCACCGGGGTAAAAGTGGTCGCTGCTGGTCGCGGGTTTGAACCAGTCCAGGGTGCCGGTGAACGCATTGGTCATCGGAAAGGTTACGCGACCGAGAACCGAGCCGAGTTTCTGATTGTACAGGAGATTAAAGACCGGAAAGGTGCCGATGCCAGACATGGGAGCACTGGCCCGGAACCGAGTGCCGTCGCCCAGAGTGCCCTGCAGGTGCGCGTGACCGAACCTCGCCACCGTCATGGTCCCGTACCCGAAACCCTGGGGAACCGTGGTGTCGTTGGTATTGGCCGGTGCCACGATGAACGTGAACCGTCCCCGCTGGGGACATGGATTCGTGGCGATGAACGCCCCCGCGCGATCCGTGAGCAGGTCCGAATTGAACACGCCATTGGAGACCGAGCCGACGATTTGATTCGTTTCGCCGGCTTCACTCAGATGCAGGATGACCTGCTGCGAATTCGGGCCGCTGGACGGGACCGTGTTTGTCGTGTCCCCGAAGGGATCCAGTGTCCCGTGGAAGGCGGTTGTTTTATTCCCCATCGTCAACGATGCCGTGAAGTATCCCGTGAACCGGAGGTTGAGCTTGAGATAGCCCGAAGTGGCGGCGGACAGGTCGTTGGTTTGCGTGGCGAGCCCGGTGTAGCTGCCGCCCGGGAACGCCGTGAATCGGAATATCGTGCCATATAGACCGGGTCCCCCGAAGCCCGTCGTCCCATAAAAATACCGATCGGTGCCCTGAACCAGTCCCGCATACGGAACACCGCCTTTGACATCACCGAGGAAGCGGGCGAGGGCATTGAACACGCCATTCGAGTCCACCTGAAAGAGCGTGCCATAACGATACCCGCCGAGGAACGTCGTGCCGTACAGCAGGCCATCTCTGGCCAGCAGAAGCGACGACGACGACTTCGAGCCGTCCGCCCCGCCGAGATGGAAGATGGTGCTGAACGTCCCCGCCGAGCTGACTTTGAACACCGTCCCATCACTGCGGCCACCACCGAGACGGGTCGTCCCGTAGAAGAAGCCGTCGCTGCCCTGGATCAGAGCGGCGGAGGGGTATCGGCCGTCGTTCTTGTTAAGTTGGTAGACCGACGTGAATGTGCCGTTGGAATTGATCGAGAACACGGTCCCGTAAAGATTGGAGCCACCGAGCGACGTCGTGCCGTAGAAATTGCCATCCGTGGCCTGGACCAACCCGGCCAACGGGATCGAGCCGTCCGCGCCGCCCGAGAAGGAATACAGCGTGGTGAACGTGCCGGCGGTGCTGACCCGGTAAATCGTGCCGGTGTTGTTGGCGCCACCCTGCGACGTCGTGCCGTACAGATTTCCATCGGCACCTTGGACAACGCCGCCGAGCGGGTAGCCGCCATCGGCACCACCGGTGAAGCTGTGCAGCGTGGTCAACGTCCCCGTCGGCGTGATTTGAAACACAGTGCCGGTGTCATTGACGCCGCCGCGAGTGGTGACGCCGTAGAAACTGCCATCGCCACCCTGAATCAGCCCCGCCTGCGGGGTTGCGCCGTCGGCGCCTCCGGTGAAACTGTACAAGGTCGTCACCGTCGCCAGGTTCGTGATCGTTCCGACGACATTCGTCAGGCCGACGGCGCTCATCCGGAACACCGTGCCCGTGTTGTTCGCGCCACCGAGCGAGGTCGTCCCGTAAAAATCCCCGTCGCTGCCCTGAACGAGCCAGGACTGCGGCAGGCCACCGTCCGCGCCGCCGGTGAAGCCGTACAGCGTGGTCCAGACAACCGTGTTGGTGATGGCGTCGCAACGGCAACCGAAAAACCCGATGAGGACAATCGTCGCCAGAATCCGGAACTTGGTCATGATGTCTTCCTTGAAATCTACGGGTGGAGGAAACCATTTTCCCGGCAGGGATGTCGAGAGTTTTTCGTCAATGGCTGGTCGAAACGAAAGGGGCGGCTCCATTCGAGCCGCCCCAAGCGGGATCCGCCAATTAACAAAACCAATGGCCTCTTCCCGTTATGGGATCGAGGGCATCGTGGCGATCAAGTGAATGCTGCTGTTCGTCGGAGCAAACGCGTCAAAGAACGGGTCGACCACGACAATGTTCCGACCCGCCAAGTCGTTCGGCGTATGCGCAAAGAAATCAATCGGGTTCCCCTTTTGGGTGTCCAACGTCAGGAAACCGCTGGAAAGCGTATTGGGGAATTTGATGGGCTCGTTCATTTCCTCGATCTCCTGGTAGACACCCGCGCCGGGGGCGTCTTCCAAAAACACCGCGTAGCCGGTGCCGTGGGTGAGCTTGGTCGCCTTGATGGAAATCACGGTTCGTCCGCGAACCGCATCGTATTTGACGGTGAGCGTGCCCTGAGCGTACGGGCTGGGCGGCGAACCGAGACCCGCTGGTGGAATCGACATGGCAACTCTCTTGACGCCGCTGTTCACCGCCGGGTCAGGAAGTACTGGCGGCAGGATCGCGTGGAGGAAAACCAAGTTGGCATTGCTCGGGTTCAGCGGGCTGCCGATGATCCGCAGCTCCAAACCAACGAGATCCCCCAGATCGGCCACGCCGAGTTCGGGCGGCGCTGCATTCGTGCCGATGTACTCCAATCGCCAGGTCGTTGTCTTCTTACCGGGGCGGACCAGATCCATCACACCGATCAGAGAGAAGTTCGTGCTGCCGGGGAAGTCGTTGATGAAAACGCCGTACGCGAAATTGAACGCGTTTGGCCCCTGCGCCAGGTTGTTGGCAACAACCAGGAAGTCTTGTATGGCTCCATTCCTGGTCATCACGACCGAGCCATGCCCGTTGGTATTAACGCCGCTGGAGATAACGAGGTTGGTATCAACGCCGGGGGGATAAAAATCGGCTCCCTCAGTTTCGTCCTTGCCGTTAGGGATTTGCTGCAACTGGATGACGCCACTATCCGCTCGCGAATTCGTCGCGATGAGGATCGACGCGCATGGCAGTAAAATCAAGGCTTTCATGGCAACCGTGGCAAGTAACGAACGGTGCATCACTGTTTGCATGTTGACTCACTCCTTTTCCTTGGTAACGAAACATCTGCGCTTCTGGTGGCGCACAGAATATATGATTCTGGCCATAACTGCAAGAGTCCAAATCATCTTCCTGACGATCCCTTGGCATGGTAACCAAGCTGCCGTACACGCTTCTCGCACGGATGTCATGCGGAGGCCTACACGGACCTTGCGACGGACATCTCTAGACAAAGCCGTCGTTCGTCAGGTAAGGTGGTAACTATGGAAAATGCGGCAATTGAGGTGTGGATATACGGTTTGGTGATGATTCTCGGTGGCATTGCGGGCTTCGTGCGGGTCGGCAGCAAAGCCTCGCTGATCTCGGGTGTCGGGTTCGGCTTGATGCTGCTGGTAACCGGCATCGGCGTGTGGCGCGGTTCGCAGCCTTGCCTGTTGGCTGCAGTCGTCATTGCTCTGCTGCTGGTGGTGCTGTTCGCCATCCGCTACGTGAAAAAACGCCGATTCATGCCCGCAGGCATGCTGGCGGTGCTGAGTATCGTGGCGGCTGTCATGTTCGTGCGGGCGCTGAAGAGGTAACCGGTAACCACCGTCGCAATGGCTCCAGAGTACATCTTGAAGCCCGCCCACGGGCCGCGGGACCTGCACATCGACTACCGCGCCGAGCTCAACGACCAGCAGTTCGCCGCCGTCACCGCCACGGGCGCCGATGGCAGCGTGAACTCGGGGCCGATGCTGGTCATCGCCGGCGCCGGCAGCGGCAAAACCCGCACCCTGACGTATCGCGTGGCGTGGCTGGTCGAACATGGCGTGCCGCCCGGTCGGATCCTGCTGCTGACGTTTACCAACAAGGCTGCCAAGGAAATGCTGCGCCGCGTCGAAAATCTCCTGCCCACGGACATCTCGGCCATCTGGGGCGGCACGTTCCATCACGTCGGCAATCGCATCCTGCGCCGTCACGCCAAGCTGCTCGGCTTCGGCAACGATTTCACCATCCTCGACCGCGAAGACTCCAAGGACATGCTCGACGCCTGCATCACCGAAGCGGGGATCGATACGAAACAGGAGCGGTTTCCGAAGGGCGACGTGCTGGCGGAAATCTATTCGCTGGCGGTGAACACCGAGCGCTCGATCGAGCAGGTGTTGGCCGAGCAGTACGACTATTTCTCACACTTGGCGGGACCGATCAAGACGCTGCGCGAGGTCTACCGCGAGCGCAAGCTCAAGGCCAACGCGATGGACTACGACGATCTGCTCGTCAACACGCTGCGCCTGTTTCAAGAGCACGGCGAGGTCGCCGCGCATTATCGCGAACAATTCCTGCACGTGTTGGTGGACGAATATCAGGACACGAACAAGATTCAGGCAGACCTGATCGATGCCATCGCCACGGTCCACCGCAATCTGATGGTCGTGGGCGACGATGCACAGTCGATCTACTCGTGGCGCGGGGCGAATTATCGGAACATCCTCGGATTCCCCGAGCGGTATCCGAGCGCGCGGACGTTCAAGATCGAGGTCAACTACCGCAGCGTGCCGAGCATCCTCAAACTGGCCAACGACGCCATCAAGGCCAATGTCCGTCAGTTTGCCAAGCACCTGACCGCTGTTCGTTCGGGCGGCGTCAAACCCTGGCTGATTCCGTGTCCCGATAGCAATCATCAATCGCAGTTCGTCGCGCAGCGCATCCTTGAATTGCGCGACGAAGGCGTGCCGCTCAACGAGGTGGCCGTGCTCTACCGCGCCCATTTCCACGCGATGGAACTGCAGATGGAACTGACGCGGCGCAACATCCCCTACGTCATCACCAGCGGTCTGCGGTTTTTCGAGCAGGCGCATGTCAAAGACGTGAGCTGCTTTCTGAAGGTCGCAGTCAATCCGCACGACGAAATGGCGTTCAAACGCATCCTGAAACTGCTGCCGGGCATCGGCGGGAGGACGGCCGACAAGTTGTGGGAGAAATTTCATCCGCTGCTCGCCGAGGGCAAACCGCTGCTGCTCACCAGCGACGCCGTGCCGAAGAAGGCGATCGATGATTGGAAGAAAGCGGCGAAAGTGCTCAACGATCTCCGTCACGGCATTGTAGCCGCGAATCCCATTCGCGGGAGCCGCGAAGATGCTTCGCGGCCACAAAAAGCCGCGGAGATGATCGAGCACGTCATCGATGGGTTCTATTCGAGCTATCTTAAGGTCAAGTACCCGAACGCGCGCACCCGCGAGGAAGATTTGCATCAGTTGGCCTCGTTCGCGATGCAGTTCGAGACCATCGACGATTTTCTCAGCCAGCTTGCCCTACTCACGAATCTCGAAGCTGAGGATTCGTCGCTGCTCGCGTCCAACGAGCAGGAGTTTGTCCGTCTGAGCACGGTGCATCAGGCGAAAGGGCAGGAGTGGCGCGCGGTGTTTGTGATCGGGCTGTGCGATGGCATGTTTCCGCTGTCGCGGTCGCTCGACAATTTGGAAGGCGAAGAGGAGGAACGGCGGCTATTCTACGTGGCCGTGACCCGCGCAAAGGACGAATTGTACCTCGCCTATCCCGTGTTTCGCATGACCGGCGGCGACACCGGCGGTTTCCAGCGTCCCTCCCGCTTCCTCGCCGAACTCCCCAAGACGCATTATCAAGAGTTTTCCATCCGCCATCAGGCCGGACGCTGGTAAGTGCCGAGCCCGGCCAGTGCGGTGCCCCAGTTTCTTCGGTGAGAGATCACACCCTCGCCTTCGGGCTCTTGACTGCCAGCCAACGGGAGGTCACCATGCAGCACATGCGCAGGCCAAGGCCGGAATCAGAAGTCCGCCAAGCGGACGGCGGACAAGTTCGAAGGGCAATCGCTCTGTGCGCTCTGTGTCTGTGTGGCGTCAACGCGTTTGGGCTCGACGGGAGCGACCTGAACCGGTGGCGGGGCAGCCGGCAGGGCTGGTGGCTTTCGGAGGAATCGTTCGGTGCCAGTAACACTGCGATGGTGGCGCGCTCCAAGGGTTCATCCACGGCGACCGAGGTTCCTAGCGAACCGCGCTTTCATTTCAACGGAATGTCCAATCCGTCGTCGCTGCTGTGCACGGGCATGATCTCCGGTGGCTCTCAGGGACTGTGTTTCGACGGCAACGTCTTCTATTGGGTGAGTGGGAGCGCGCTCAGCAATCCTTTATGCCGGGTGTTCTCGACATCGGGCGCGGGAACGGTTCTGACGAACTTCGTGCTCACCGGCGCGGGTCACGGCAACGATCTAGCCTGGTGGGGGGCTGCTGACAACCCGATGGGGACGAATGCGATCCTTGTCAGCAGCGGAAATCTGTCGGGCACGAACGGCAATCTCGACGCCTTCACGACCAACGGGGTGTTTCTCGCGAGATGGGACATCGGGGCCATCAGCTCGCTGACGAACATTGCCTGCGCGGCGCACCTGGCGTCGAATCAATTCGCGATCACGGAGCTCGATCTGCCGTCACGCTATCGCATCGCATTGGCCTACCTCGGGCCTGTTACGGCGGGCACCGGGGATTGTACTGTTTCGTGGATTCGGAATCTCTCGCCGAACATCGGGATTCACAGCCAGGGCTCTTGCGGCACGAATGGGCACGCCTTCGTCCTCTACGATCTGAACGGGGTCGATCAGGGCAACACGGTTTGCGTTTATGATTTCGCGATCGCGTCCAGCGGCTGCTCCATCGCGAGCATATTCCTGGGGGGAGTCCCCGCGCAGATGGAAAATGAGGGTCTGACGTGGTACAAGGGGCAGTTGGCTGTCGGCAATTACGGGGCGGGTTGTACCAACACGATCCGCTTGCTGTGTTGGCCGGCGGACATGAGGCACTGACCCTGATTACACTTTAAGCAATATGGAGCGTACATACCATGATATATCATCAGACTGAAATGCGTCGGGAACGTGGCGGCCATCTGCGCCACACCGTTGCCCTATCCTGCGCCGCGATGTTGTGGTTCACGGTTTTTGGCGCCGTCTGTGAGACGAGGGCGGCTTCGCCTGCCAGTAATCATGTCGTGGTGATCAGCTTGGACGGGATGCGACCGGAATTCTATCTTCCCAGCGATTTGTCAGTCGGCACGGAGACGTTATCCAACCTGATGCATCGAGGCAGTTATGCCAAGGAGGTTTATCCACCCTATCCGTCATTCACGTATCCGGGCCATACTGCGATGGTCACGGGCGATTTCCCCGCGCGAAGCGGGATCACGGCCAATGAGGTATTCGATCCGCTGGCGGCGGAGCCGCGGTGGTTCTGGTACGCCAGCGATATTCGGGTGCCGGCGATTTGGGATGTGGCACACGACGCGGGGTCGACCGTCGGGGCCGTTTCGTGGCCGGTTTCGGCAGGATCGAAATCCATTGATTGGGAGTTTCCCGAGTTTCCGACGACAACCAATGGCTTCAAGCAGTTTCATCAGTACACCACGCCGGGACTTCTGGCCGAGGTTGAGACCGTGGCCGGGCCCATCACCAATGCCGGCGCGCTGGGGACAGGGAACTGGGACAACCTGATTGCCGCTACCGCCATCGACATCATTCAGCGACATAAACCCAACCTGCTTTTGGTGCACTTCATCGAATCCGACCACGCGCAGCACATTGCCGGGCGTTCGAACCCGAATCTCCCCGACATCCTCCACAAACTGGATGGACACATTCACGACATCATCGAGGCCACGAAGAAGGCGGGCATATACGACCAGACGAGTTTCATCGTGCTCGGCGATCACGGATTCGCCGACATTCATCGGATGATCGCGCCCAACGTGCTGTTGGCACAGGAAGGACTGATTGCGCTGGACGGGAAGAAGGTAACGGATTGGAAGGCGTTCACGCAACACACCGGCGGCTCGGCAGGCGTGTACGTCAAAGACCCAAAGGACACCGCAACGCTGATGAAGGTGCATGCGTTGCTCGAAGCTCACGAATTCGACGCTTCCAGCAACCGTCTCTACCGCATTGTTGAGAACCCGGAACTCGTCGCCCTGGGCGGCCCGCGGGACGCGGCGTTTTACCTAGAGGGAGAATTGGGTGTGATGTTCTCTGGGGCGGCGACGGGCGATTTCTTTCGTCCAGCCACACTTCAGGGGAATCATGGCTATTTGCCGACGAAGCCGGGTCTGCAGACAGGCTTGATCGCATCGGGCCATGGCATCAAGCAAGGCGTGGTTCTGGACAGTGCGCGTCTAGTGGACGTTGCGCCCACCATCGCCGAACTCCTGGGGGTTACACTCAATGACAGCGACGGACGTCCCCTCCAAAGGATCCTCGAATAGCGATTATGGGCTCGGCCTCGCCGCTAGTTCGCCGGCGGGGGAAATGTCCTGCGCAGGCTGCGCGTAATTTTCTTCATATTTCCTGTGCCATTGACAAGGAATGTGGTGTCTCATATCGTAGCGGAGAATGGGAATGGGAGCGAACGGAGAGACAATACCGGTCGATCTGCGGCAACTGCTTCAGCAGACGGGGCTGTTCACGGACAAGCAGATTTCCGAGGCCCTCTCGGCCCCGCAGTCGAGCGCGCAGCCACTGATCACGACGCTGATCAAATCCGGCGCCGCGCCGGAGGAGAAATTGCTCCAAGCTCTGGCCCAGGCGTTGCATCTGCCCTTCACGCGAATCACCGAGAAAGAGATCGACGCCGCGGCCCGCCAGAAGGTCCCCACCAAGGTCGTATTCCAGCACAATGTCATGCCGATGCGCGCCGAGAACGGGACGCTGCTGGTGGCCGGCCATGATCCGTTCAATCTCACCATGCTCGAAGCCGTCCGGCTCGTCACGAAATCGCATGTCCAACTGGCGCTGTGCACCGAGGCCGACATCGCCAAGGCCTTGAAACGGTACTACGGCGTCGGCGCCGAGACCCTCGACGAGCTCCTGCAAAAGAACGTGCTCGATATTGACGAGATTGCCGAGGTGACCAAGGACGATCTCGAGAGCGGCGACCAGGAAGCCAGCGTGGTCAAGTTCGTCAACCAGATCATCGGCGAAGCCTACAAGGAGCGCGCCACGGACATTCACATGGAGCCGATGGAGAATGACCTGCGCATTCGCTACCGCGTGGATGGCGTTCTTCACCAGACGCCGGTGCCGCCGCACCTGAAACGGTTCCAGGCCGCAATCATTTCCCGTATCAAGGTCATGGCCAACATGGACATCGCCGAGCGCCGTCTCCCCCAGGACGGACGCATCAACGTCCGCAGCAGCGGCCAGGAAATCGACGTGCGCGTGTCGACCATCCCAACCGCCTATGGCGAAAGCGTCAGCCTGCGGTTGCTCACCCGCAGCAGTATTTTGATCGGCCTCGACCGGTTGGGCCTCAACAGAGAGGAAGAGAAGATCATCCGCAGACTCATCGATTTGCCGCACGGGATTATTCTCGTGACCGGGCCAACCGGCTCGGGAAAATCCACGTCGTTGTACGCGTTCCTGAGCACGATCAACTCGATCGACCAGCGGATCATCACCATCGAGGAACCCGTCGAGTACGAATTGCCCGGGGTAAACCAGATCTCGGTGAAGTCCGAAATCGGGCTGACGTTTGCCAGCGGGTTGCGGCACATTTTGCGGCAAGACCCCGATGTCATCATGGTCGGTGAAGTCCGCGACCTGGAAACGGCGGAAATCGCCATTCGCGCCGCGTTGACGGGGCACCTGGTCTTCTCCACCTTGCACACGAATGACGCGCCCGGCGCCATCACCCGGTTGATCGACATGGGCATCGAGCCGTTCCTGGTCAGTTCCTCCGTCGAGGCGCTGATCGCCCAGCGTCTCATCCGCACCAACTGTCAGGCCTGCAAGGAAGAGTACAAACCGGGCCTCGAGTTCCTCCGCGAAGTCGCGTTCCCCGAGCAGGACATCGCCAAAACCCGGTTTTATCGCGGGCGCGGGTGCGAAGAGTGCCGGTTTACCGGCTTCAAGGGCCGGTCGGCCATCTACGAGATTCTCGTGATGTCCGAGGCGTTGCGGCCGCTGATCATCGAGCGTGCGTCGTCGACCGCCATCAAGCAGGTGGCCGTGGCCCGCGGCATGAAGACCCTGCGCGACGACGGCTGGGACAAGGTCCGCCAGGGCCTGACGACGGTCGAGGAAATCGCGCGGGTCACCCAGGAAGACGAAGAACTGGCCACGACATGACCCGGCGGTGCTCCGACCACCGGGACCGACCTTCCCGCCGGGCGGCGGGAAGCCTCTGCCGCCGTTGCTTTTGGGATTGAGTGCCGCGAGGAACAAAGTATCCTATCTGGTGTCGAACTGACTAACGCGCATGCCGACCTTCCAATACAAGGCCAAGACGCGCGCCGGCGAACTCGTCAGCGGGTCGCTCGCCGCGGGGGACCGTCGTGCCGCGTTGGCCGAGCTGAGCAAACTGGGCTTTTACCCGCTGGCTGTCGATAACGCGGACACCGAGCCGGGGGGCAGGGGAAGCGGGGGCAAGCGGGTCAAATCCCGCGATGTGCTCATGTTCACGCAGCAACTGTCCACCCTGCTGAGATCGGGGATGTCCCTGAGCCAGGCGCTCGGGACGCTGGAGCGCCGCTCGCAAAAGCGGGAGCTGGCCGCGTTGTTGGGCGAACTGCGCAACGGCATTGTGCAGGGCGAGACGTTGTCGGATTCGCTGGCGAAGCATCCCAAGGTGTTCTCGCGGTTCTTCGTGAATCTGATCAAGGCGGGCGAAGCCAGCGGCTCGCTCGACGAGGTCCTGCTGCGCCTCGGCAAGCACCAGGAACAGATGGCCGAGGTGCGCGAGAAGGTCATCGGTGCGCTGATCTATCCGTTGATCATCGTCGGAGTGGGCGTTTGCACGATCATCTTTTTCATGCTTGTGATGGTCCCGAAGTTCTCGGCCATGTTCAAGGAAATGGGCACGACGATGCCGTTGCCCACGCGCATCCTCATCGGGATCAGCGACAAGTTCGTCAACTACTGGTGGATCGGCGTGCTCGTGATCGTCGCCGCGGTGACGGTGTATCGGATTCGCGCCCGCACGCCCGAAGGCAAGCTGGCGCTCGACGTCCTGAAGCTGCGGTTGCCCGTCTTCGGGAGGATCCTCATGGCCAACTCGCTGGCCCAGTTCGCGCGGACCCTGGCCACGCTCCTGGAGAACGGCGTGCCCGTGCTCACGGCGCTGCAGATTGTCGAAGACACGATGACCAACCGCGTGATCGCCAACGAGCTGCGCGAGGCCCGCACGCGGGTGACCGACGGCACGAGCATCAGCCAGCCCCTCAGCAAGGGCAAGGTCTTTCCCCCGCTGCTGATCGACATGCTGGCGGTCGGCGAGGAGAGCGGCGAGGTGGTGCCCGCGCTCAAGAACATCGCCGATGCCTACGAGCAGGAATTGACGCGGATGCTGAAGATTTTCACGACGTTGCTCGAACCGGTGATTATCATTATCATGGCGGTTGTCGTCGGCGGCATCGTGATGAGCATTTTAATGGCCGTATTTTCCATTACATCCGGAATCGGCAAATGAGATTGAGGAGACGGCGATGAACCATACATGTCAACGTAACCGTAGCGCGGAAGCGGGCTTTACCCTCCTAGAGATCCTCCTGGTGGTGATCATCATCAGCATGCTGGTCGGTGTGGCTGTGGTGAATCTGGCTCCCAAAGTCCAGGAGTCCAAAAAGACGGCGGCCCAGGATCAAATCCACAACTTCGCGTCGGCGATCGATTTGTATTTCCTGGACAGCGGGATCTACCCCAGCAGCGAGCAGGGGTTGCAAGCGCTGATCACGGCGCCCACCAGCACACCGGCGCCGGGCAACTGGAAGGGGCCCTACCTGACTCCCGCGGTGATCAAGAAGGATCCCTGGAACCACGATTACGTCTACCAGTGTCCAGGCACGCACAACCCGACCGGCTATGACCTGTACTCGCCCGGTCCCGATGGCGTCGCGGGGAACGAAGATGATATCGGCAACTGGCAATGACGGGCGTTCGAGCCGCGGTGGTTTCACGCTGATCGAGCTGAGCATCGCTGTGTTCATCATCGCCATTATCGTCGCCGTCACGGCCCCCAGTTTTGTGCGCTCGTACAACACCGAGATCCTGAACGCGACGGGGCGGACGATCGCGACGAGCTGCGAATTCGCCAAGCTCAACGCCGTCCTGCACCAGGAGAAAGTGGGCTATTTCATCGACATGGACCGCCAGACCATCTGGTTGACCCAGATCAACACCAACGACACCGCCGATGCCGCCGGCGAATCACAGGTCATCAAATCCATCCCGATCCCGACACGAATCGGTCTGTCCTCCGCCCAATTGGGAGAGCTCCTGCCGGAATCCAAGGGGCAGGTGCAGGCCACGTTTTATCCGAATGGCACGTGCGACGCCTTTGCCGTCACGTTGCGCGGCGTCGAAAAGGGCAGCGGCCTGGAGATTGTCGTCGACCCGGTGACGTGCCGGGGCATGTTGTGGCCCGTCAAGCTATGAGTGTCATCGGTCAACATGGTCCGGGCGCGTCGCTTCGCCGCGAGGACGGGTTCCTGCTGCTCGAGGTGTTGTTGGCGGTGTTCCTCCTGGCCCTCAGCGGGTTCGTTTTGATCGAGGCCCTGAGCCGCTGCGTGGTGGCAGCCCGCGCGGTCCAGAGTTATACGCTATCGGACATCATGCTGGCGAACAAGAGCTACGAGTTCCGCACCGAACGGCCCACCGACATCATCGATCAGGACGGCACGTTCGACGATTATCCCGGTTACTCGTGGACGCGGAAGTTCGAGAGCACCAATACCGAGGGCCTGTGGATCCAGACGATCACGGTCTATTGGTACGAAAAAGGGCAACAGGTCAGCGACTCGGTCGTCGAGTACCGCTATCTGCCCGATAAATCACGGTGAGCATGCCATCACGCCCCTCCATCGGACCTCGATGCGGCTTCACGCTCCTGGAAGTGTTGCTGGCCGTCGCCGTGCTGGGCATGCTCGTCACCTGCGTGTACGGCACGTTTAGTGCCGCGCTCAACTCCTGGCGACGCGGCAGTGAAGCCACGGAGGCTTTTCAACGGGAACGCATCGTGATGGATGCGCTGGGGGAATTGACGCAGTCCGCGATCTTCTTTACCCCGTCCGCGTCGCTGTACTCCTTCGTGGCCACCAAGAACCCCGGCCTCGGCGACAGCATCAGTTTCGTCACTGCCTCGGACGCGTACCTGCCGCCGAGCGAGGCGATTTCGGCCGGCATGCGCCGCGTGGTGATTTCCCTGGAGCAGGACGAGTATCGGCGCACCTACCTGGCGATCGTCAATGAACCGGCGCTGCGCCCCACCGATGATTCATCGCTTCCGCCGCTGCAGGCGCATGTCATTTCGATGGACGTTAGCGGCTTCTACGTCCGTTATCGCAACCCGAACGATGGCAGTTGGTCGGACACCTGGGAAGAGGGTCAATTCCCGCCGTCAGCCGTCGAGTACACTGTCGTATTCGGCGAACGTAATGGCCGGTATCCGCCGGTGGTTTTCACCCGCGCCGTGGACATACCGATCGCCGCCGTGGCGGCGGCCGGAGGCGTCCCCATGCCCGGCATGCCGGGCGCCTTCAACACGACCAATCAGGTCCAGGTCCAACGCAACGTCCTCAACTCGAACTCCGCCGGAGCGCCGTCAACGCAATGAACCCCCGGGCGTCAACGAGGCGTCGGCACGACCACCGCGACGGGGTGGCCATCATTATTGTCCTCTGGGTGGTGATGGTATTGTCCTTGCTGATTAGTGGATTTGCCTTCACCATGCACGTCGAGACGCAAATCGCCTCGTACGCGCGCAAGGAACTGAAAGCCCAGATGCTGGCGCGCTCGGGAATCGAGGTGGCGAAGATGCAATTGTTGCTGCACCAGCAAGCCGCGGGAGACGCGGGGTTTGATGCGCTCAATCAGGATTGGGCGACCAACGAAGATTTGTTTGTGAACCATGAACTCGGCGACGGCGTGTTCAACGTGAAAATCACGGACGAAGAGTCCAGGATGCCGGTGAACTCGGCCACGGAATTGCAGCTCCAGCGGCTGATGACCCTGCTGAATGTCGATCCGTCGGACGGCGACATTATTGTCGATTCCATATTGGATTGGCGCGAGCCCGGCGATCTCCACCGACTCAATGGCGCCAAGAGCGATTATTATCTGAGCCTCCTACCGCCCTATCGCGCCAAGAACGGCCCGCTGGACCGGGTCGACGAGCTGCTGCTGGTCCGCGGCGTGACCCAGGATTTATTCCATGGGAGGCCCGCGACCGGCACGGATCCGGCCCAACCCGGACTGGCCGAGGTATTCACCGCCATGAGCTCGGGCCAGATCAATGTGAATACCGCGTCGGCCACCGTCCTACAGGCCATGCTCGGACTCAGTGACGCGCAGGTGCAGGCCGTGATGGCCCGCCGTGACGGGCCCGACGGCGTCCCGGGCACGGACGACGATCTGCCTTTTCACACTCCGGCGGAATTCATTGCGACTGTGGGCAATCTGGATGCCCCCACGCAAGAGGCCGACCAGGGGCTCATCACGGTCACTTCCTCGTTTTTCACGATCAAGTCGACGGGTGAAGTCGCCGGTGTCAAGCATACCATCCTGGTCACGGTGCACCGCGACGGCGCCAACATCCAGACCGTGACGTGGCAGGAGTCGAGGGAGGCATCGTGAGTCCCGCGCTCCATGCTCGCAAGCTCGCGCACATCGGCTACGCCCGCGGATGGGCGGCGGTCACCTTTGGCAGTTCCCAACTCGAACTGACCTCGGTGCGCGCCGAAGGAGCGGACGTCACGGTCGTGAAGGAGGCCACCGCCAGCGCGACTCCGCCCGAGGCCGCTGCCGATGCGCCGTTGCAGTGGCCGTACGCCGCCCGGTCTCTCGGCCAACAGTTCGATCCGCATGAACATCGGGTGGTGACCGCTGTGGACGGCGAAGACGTGCTGTGCCAAACGCTGCGCCTGCCCGCCACCGATCCCGCGGAGTTGCAGCAGATGCTCGACCTGCAGATCGACAACATCACTCCGCTGCCGCTGGAGGAGGTCGTCTACGGCTTCGAGCCGTTGGATACCCTGGACGGGCAGACGCGGGTGCTCGTCGCCATCGCGCGAAAGGCAACCGTAAACGAACGGGTCAGCGCCCTCGAGGCGGCGGGACTACAGGCCGAAGTCGTCTCTGTGGACACTCTGGCCATGTTCCGTGCGTTGAGCCGACGCAATCTCCTGCCAACCGATGACAGGCAGAACCTGCTGGTGATCCTTGGCGCAACAACAGCGAATGTGATCGTCTACTCGAATGGCGTAATCCAGGCCGTGCGGTCCATCGTGCTTGGCGCGAATTCCGAGTCGGTTCTCCGCGAGGAATTGCAGCGGACGCTCGTGGCCGCCGAAGCCGGCCAGCCGCAACGCACCCGGGGCACCGTGACGTTTTTGACGCGCGATGAACCGGCGAAACTGTTCGCCGAGCGGGTCGCGAGCGAACTGCATGCCGAGAGCTCATTCCTCGCGAACGGCGCGGTGCCGTCGCCGGGGTTGAGCCTGTGCCTGGAGTGCGTCGGCGACCGACCCAGGCCGCTGAATCTTCTGCCCGACGAATGGCGCCTGAAACGGCAGGCCGCCGCCGTCCGCCAACGACTCATTCGCGGCGCCATTGCCGTGGCGATCGTTTATGCCGTGGCGTTGGCGATATTTCTCGGGTTCCTCATCGCGAGAAACGCCCGCCTGCACCAGGCCGAGGGCGCGATCCGCGACCGACAGGCCAAGTTTCACGAGGCGAAGGAATTGCAGAGCGCTCTGCTGGCCATGTCGAAACAGCTCGATACGAAGTTTTCGGCGCTCGAGGTCCTGCGCGAGGTTTCGACGCTGCTACCCGACAATGTGAAGCTGACCTCGTTCGTCTACAAGAAAGATCAGACCGTCACCATCAAGGGCCAGGCACAAACGACGGCTCTGTACCTCGATTTCCAAAGTCGCCTGGAAAAAAGTGAGTTCTTCTCGAAAGTGGATCCCGAGCGTTCCGCCGCCGAGGCCAGCGGCTTGACGAAATTTGGCCTGACTTGTACTCTGCGCTCCGCGACGGCGGCGCCAACGGTGACCGCCTCAGCGCCCCGGCGGCCATCACCTTGATTTTATGGTTGTCACGAAACGAGAACGCAATTTGTTGACGGTCACGATCACAGCGATCGCGCTCGGTGTCAATTATTTCCTGGTGATTCCGCTCCTGCGGAACTGGCGCTCGTCCGGCGAGCGGCTCAAGCTGCAGCAAGCGCAACTGACGCTGATGCAAAATACGATCAATCACGAGAAGCAATGGCAGCAACAATACGACGAACTCAAGCAAAGTCTTGGCGAGCGCGCCGGAAGCTTCCAGGCGAGTTCGGATGTCAGCCGGAAAATTCTTGAGGTCGCCAAGAGCACGGGGGTGCAGATCAATTCCAGCCGCCCGATGGCGGAAGAGGACAAGGGTGTCTATCGCGTCTTCCCGCAACAGTTGGCCGTGGAGGCCACCACGGATTCTCTCGTGCGATTCCTGTTCGAGCTGCAAACCGCGGCCGGTTTTGTGAGTGTGGAGCAATTGCAGGTCACGCCACGAACCGAGAATCAGGGCATTCTGCGCTGCGATATCCAACTGCGGGCGCTCGCCGCCAAACCCGTGGGAACAAAATCATGAACTCGCCCACCCGCCGGTATCTGGTGATTCTCTGGGCCATCGCCGCCGCGCATGGCGGCGCCGCAGTCCGCGCGGCCGATCCCACCCACGACTTCAACCGGTATCAGGTCATCCTCGACAAGGCGCCGTTCGGGCAGGTGGGCGCCTCTGCCGACAACGTCCCGCAACCCAGTTTTTCGACGCGCTTCACCTTCGTGGGAATTGCCAGCGAGGGCGAAGACAAGCCTCTGCTCGCGATCATCGAGGAAAAGGACACCAAGCATGTCGATTTCAAGTCCGAGGGCGAGAACATCGGCCCGGTGAAGATCGTGAAGGTTGAGCGATCGGAGACCGGTCCCGACAAGCTGGTCATGAAGCAGGATCTGGAAGTGGCGACGCTGACGATGGAGGCCAAACCCGGAACCGGCCCGGCGGGAGCCCCGGCTCCCGGCCAGCCGCCTCTCCCGGGCCAGCCGCCAGCGGCGACGAGCCAACCGGGGCTCCGCCGCATCCCATTTCGGAGGTGAGAGTACGTGAGAAGATTGAGACTACGACTATTCGCTGTTGCCGTATCGACCTGGTTGGTTGTTCTGGTGATGGCTCGAATGCGCGGCACCGCGTTCGCCGCGGGCGCCACCGGCGCGGCTGCGCCCGCCAATTCCGACCAGGATGCCGACGCCGACGACCCGACTGAAGCCAGCCCGGCTCCGGCTCCGGCCACCAATGGCGTAACCAATGAGATTCGCGATTTTCTGCAGCGAAAGATCACCCCGCCGAGCATGCCGCAGCCGCCGCCAGCCGTGCATCCACCCGCTCCTCCGACGCCAGGGGCCACGGCGACGCCCGCCGCTCCGCCCCCGCCACCGGCGGCTCCCCCCCCGCCGCCCGAGCCGGCCACCATCGATTTCGAGTTCCAAGGCGCCCCCATCACCGCGATCCTCGATTGGTATTCGCGGCTCACGGGACGGTCGATCATTTCCGCGCCGAACCTCAACGCCCAGATTAATTTCCGCAGTCAATCCAAACTGACCAAGAGCGAGGCCATTCAAGCCCTCGATAGCGTGCTGGCCATTAACAACATCGCCGCGATCCCTCTCGGCGAGAAATTCCTCAAGATCGTCCAGATCAACACCGCCAAACAAGAGGGGCTGCCCGTCGGACACATGGTGTCAGCCGCGGACACGCTGGGCACGCAGATTATCCCGCTGAAAAACGCCAAGGCCTCGGAGGTCGTTCCCGTGTTGCAACCGTACCTGCATCCGTATGGCCAGTTGATGGCGCTCCAGGATTCCAACAGCATCCTGATCTCCGAAACGGCGGCGAACCTGAAGCAAATGCTCGAGATCGTCGCCTACGTCGATCAACCCTCGGCCCTGCGCATGGAAATGCGCTCGTACGTGCTCCGTTACGCCAAGTCCGCCGACGTGATGGCGCGCCTCCAACAGATCATTCAGGAAGCCGAGCAGGCGGGCGCGCACGCCGCCGCCCCCGGACAGCCGCAGGTCCCATTCCCCGTTCGCCGCCCCGGACAGCCTCCCGCCGCGGCAACCTCGGAGGGCGGCGAAGAATCCGTTGTCGAAGGCAAAGTCATCATGACAGCGGACGACCGCACCAACAAGCTCTTCATTCTGACCCGCATCAGCAATTTCGGGTTCTTCGACCGCCTGATTGGCGAACTGGACGCGAAGGTCGAACCCGACGTCGTCTTGAAGGTGGTCCCGCTGAATTACGCGATCGCCGAGGACGTGGCCGGGCTGCTCAACGCCATTATCTCGGGCGGATCGGCGCCCAGTTCCTCCTCGTCCACATCGCGGCGCACCACGTCCTCGACCGGCACAACCACTTCGGGGGCGCGCGCACCCTCCGTGCCCCCGCCACCCATCAGCGGCGGCGGCGGCGGCGCGGGTGTGGCCAACACGGGCTTTCTGCAGTACGCCGAAGGCGTCCACATCCTGCCCGATCCCCGCACGAATTCTCTACTGATCATGGCCACGAAAGAGGACATGCTGCGGATTCAGGACCTGATCAAGAACATCGACACGTCGGTGGCGCAGGTGCAGATCGAGTGCGTCATCGCCGAAGTCACGCTGAACAACGAACTCGACGTGGGCGTGGACCTGTTCAGCCGGTTGTGGCGGGCGGGCGAGGCGTCCGGTACGGGTGGGAACAGCACCGACGGCAATACGCCTGTCCAGCTTTCGCCGCTGAGCGCGATTAGCAGCAATTTGCCGACGGCGGCGGCGCTGGCCGGGGGCGCGGGCGGGCTGACCTATTTCACGACGTTTAGGAACCTGAACCTGGATACCGTTTTGCACGCCCTGGCCACGACGGCCAACAGTAAAGTCCTTCAGACGCCCGTGATCCAGACGATGGACAACCAGGAGGCGGACATTACCGTCGGCTCGTCGGTGCCGGTGCCGACCTCGCAGACGTCCTCGCTCATCGCCGGCGTCGGTACGTCGGGGCAGACCGTTAACGGCGTGACCTCGAGTATCCAGTACGAGGACGTGGCCGTCGAGCTGCACGTGACTCCGCGAATCAATCCCGACGGGTACGTGCGGATGGACATCGAGCAGAAGGTAAACGACCTGGGCGCCAATGTGAATATCGGCGGCACGCTTGTTCCGACCATTAACAAGAAGGAGGCGAAGTCGTCGATCGCCGTTGAGGACAAGAGCACCATCGTTCTTGGTGGGCTGATCACTCAGCAGAAGACTTCGAGTTCAACCAAAACACCCTTTCTGGGCGACATTCCGTTCTTTGGCCAGCTCTTCAAGAGTCAGACGAATAACCGGCAGCGTCAGGAGTTGATCATCTTCATTCGGCCTGTCGTCATGCGCACCGATATGTCGGCCGTCGCCGAAGCGAAGCGCCGCCTGCGCCTGATGGGGATCAGCGAAGAGCTGGAAGGCGTTTACTTCAAGAACTCCCCCGGAACCAATAACGCCGCGCCGCCATTTAAGGACGAGATCGGGTCAATGGCGCCAAATCAATCGAGTGAAGCCCAGCCGCCGGCGGCGGAAACTCAGGCTGCGGATCGCCAACCGGCGAAGGTCAAGGCGTTGAAGCTGCAGGATGGCGACATCGCTGCCCAGTAAGCTCCGCGGACGACTGCGGCGGTATCGAATAAAGAGGAATCGATGGACACGAATGGGTTGATCAGCCAGCGAGTGAAGGTCGTCCTACGACGGTTTCACCCGCAGACGCCCCGCGAGATCGTTCGCGGCATCGTCACCGATGTGGACGAAACCGGGCTGCGCGTCAGTGGGCGCAGGTTTCAAGAGCTGGCGGACCTGGAATCGGCCCTGCCGGTGGAACGCCCGGTCGAGGCGGACACCAAGGCGTATTGGATCCCGCACAGCTCGATTCGCTACACCGAGATCATCGCTCCCGGCTCGGCTTCTGAGAAACAGGACAACGAGATCCAGCGACACAAGGTCTTCACACCCCAGGAACTTCACCGGTCCACCGAATCGTAATTGAGCGCGTCCAAGGCCATCGGCCTCTACGTCGCCGCCGTCATCCTGCTCGGCGCGCTGCTCGCTCCCTGGTTGTTTTGGGGCGTCCAACAAACGGCGCCGCATGTGCCGGCCCTTCGCGTCTACGCCACGTACCCGTTTCATCGCGTCTTCGACCGCGCCATCCTGCTGGTCGCGCTGGCGGGATTGTGGCCGCTGCTGCGGACCACCGGTCTGCGGTTTGGAAGTGATATCGGTTACGTGCGCGCGCGCGGCTGGTGGCGTCACCTGCTGGCCGGTTACGTCCTCGGCATCCTGTCGTTGACGCTATTGGTTGTGATCCTCGTCATGTTCGGCGGCCGCCAATTGACCATCAACAAGAGCTCGGCACAAATGACCGGTGCCGCGCTGAAATTCCTCTGTGCCGGCGTGGCGGTCGCGTTGATCGAGGAAACCCTCTTTCGCGGAGCGCTTCAGGGTATGCTGCAGCGCCGCCTGCATGTCGCGCTCGCCGTCGTCATTGCCAGCGCGGTGTATTCGGCTGTGCACTTCCTGAAACCGGCCGGCGTGAACATTTCCGCCAATCAGGTGACATGGACCAGCGGCGGGAAATGCCTGGCGTGGATCGCCACGCAATCGATGCGCCAGAAGGGTGTGCCCGTGCAGTTCGTGTCGCTATTCCTCGCCGGTTGCGTCTTGGGACTGGCCTACGCCAGGACCGGGGCGATCTATCTGTCGCTCGGCCTCCACGCAGGTTGGGTACTGGTGAATGAATTCGTCCGCTGGTCGGCGACCTTGAATGTCACGCAGGAGGCTGCATCCTGGCCGATGCTCATGGCACTGCTCGTGCTCATATTCTGGCTATGCCAGAAGGTGTTCCAGCCGCTCCGCGATCCCGGGCTCTCCAGCTCTGGACGCGCCGCGCCCTCGACATAATCTGGCCGCGGAACTGTCCGTTCTGCGGTTGCCCGCTGGACGATACCGACCCCGGCATCGTCTGTCCCGATTGTCTGGCATCGGCGAAACCGATCGAGCCGCCGTTCTGCCGACAATGCGCCTCGCCGTTCACGGGGACCGTGAGCGGTGAAATGCTCTTCTGCGGCCATTGTCAGGATTTGCACCTCAATTTTTCGCGGGCGGTGTGCGCGTGCCGGACCGAAGGCGTGGTGCGCGACTGCATTCTGCGGTTCAAGTATAACCGCGAAATGTATTTCGGGCCGCCCCTGGTCAACTGGCTGGTGATCGCTGCGCAACGGTGGATGGACTGGCGGGAGATTGACGCGATTGTTCCCGTGCCGCTGCATCCGCGCAAGCAACGCCAGCGCGAGTTCAATCAGGCCGAGTACCTGGCGGACGGCTTGAGCCGGGCCGTCGGCGTCCCTGTGCTGAAACGGAACCTGCGCCGGGTCAAGGATACGCCGACGCAAACGAAACTCGATGCCGAAGCGCGCATGAAGAACCTCCGTGACGCGTTCGCCGCCCGCGACGGAACCGCATTCAAAGGCAAACGCCTCGTGATTCTCGACGACGTGTTCACCACCGGCGCGACCATGGACAGTTGCGCCAAGACGATGAAGTCCGCCGGCGCGCGCGACGTCACCGCGATGGCCGTGGCTCGGGGCGTGTGATCATCGAGAGACCCCGTCGGCCCGGCTGGTGGAATTCCACCAGCCCGGGCCGAGAGAAGCGGACGTCTCGGGGCCAAAAGCCAACTGCAACCTGGTGCCAGTGTAGGGGTGGTCCGTCTATTTGGCATGTAAAAGGTGTGTAAAAAACTGACAGGCGACTATGGGTGGGCCGGTGACGGATCAAACCCGATTTCCGCCCCTGTGAGCCCCGATTTCACCTGATTGAACCAGGCGACGTACGTCTGGTCCGTGTCGTCGCGGTACAGGCCGAACTTGAGCTCCGGCCCCGTCACCTCATCGTAGCCGACGGGCCCGCGGTACCCGACGATCTTCCGTCCATTCCACCACACATTCACGAACCCATCGTCCCGGCACGACCATTTCGCCTGCACGACGAACTCATGCCACTGGCCCAGCGCAAAACTGTTCGTCTCAAACAACGTTTCGCCCGGGACCGCGGCGGGGTCGCGAATGACCGACTCCGCGCTGTGCCGCATGGGGATGAAAAACCGTCCGTTGATGAATCGGAAGGACAGGGGCGGGATTCGCTGCGGTTGCCACAACTGCCAGCGGCCGTGCCATTGGGCAAGGATCAGCCGGTTGTCTTCGATCGGAAAATCGGCAGGAAGATACACGCTCAGGGCATACCATCTGACCGAGTTGGCCGGAACAAATTCCTCGGTCGAAATCTCGTCTCGACACGTCGCAACGAAGACCCGGCTGATCCACGTGTCGCCCGGCCGCAATTCAAACCGCAACGAATCTTCTCCGTCGCGCTTCATGGCGGAGTCGCTTTGGACAGAGTACGGTTTCGCGGGCGACTGGATCACCCACGTGGAATCCAGCGGCTTCATCCAACCGGCTGTCGGATGCACCTTCATCGGGTAGGTCGGGAACCCGCGCGCGCCCAGCCATGCGCCGAGCGCGCAAACAATCGCCGCGCCCGCGAGCGCCGTCTTCGCCAACCACCGCCGCCACGAGACTGCCGCCAGGATAATCGCCAAAGCCTCCGCCGCACCCGCTGCCCATATCAGCGCTTCCGGCAGCCAAAACGTCCAGCACAGGACCGGCGTCACCAGCCCGGCCAAGAAGAGAACGAATGCCGCACGTGATTGCTGTTGTGCCCGGCGTTTGTTCGCCGGATCGATCTCCACCGGGTGTGATGAACAACAAAGGCCGTCCACGCCACCATGGTACCGCAAACCCGTCCCGAAAACAGCTTCGACCTGTGTCGGTACGTGGTCCGGGCTCTGTAAGCCGCATTTGCTGGACTTCCCGGCGAAGCTCTGACAGGCTGCGGCCCGTAGGGAAATAACGAGGCTGGCGTCTCGAGGAATTCGTTCCCTTATTCCTGTTCAGAATCGCAGGGGACACTGAAGCTGTACGCATGGCGCGGGTCGCACCGCAACGCGGTTGAGAAATACCCAACGCTACCCCTGTGCTCATCCACCAACGGCGTTTCGTTCCGCCCTTCGCAAATTGCATCCACAAAATTGAAAGAGGAAGAACCGTGAAGATACTTCGCATCCCGTTGTTCGTTGTCCTGATCATTGCGGCCGGTCAACCGTTCCCGGCCCGCGCCCAGACGGTGACGATCCTGCATTTCTTCGCCGGCACACCCACTGACGGGGCGTTGCCAAAAGACAAGCTCCTGTGGGGCAGCGACGGTAATCTCTACGGCACGACCTCGAGCGGTGGGACGAATTTCTCCGTCACCGAGGTGTATCCCAACTTCCTCACCAACTACGAGGGCACCGTGTTCCGTATCAGCCCGAGCGGCAGCTTCACAGATTTGTACGAGTTCGCGGGCAGCGACGGAGCCAATCCATACGGCGGGCTGGTGCAGGGCAGCGACAGCAATTTCTATGGGACAACCTCCCAGGGCGGGACAACCGGCAACGGAACGGTGTTTCGGATCGATCCCAGTGGCACCTTCACGAGCCTGTATTCCTTTGGCGACGCCCCCGACGGGAGCACACCCGGTGGAGAACTGGCGCAGGGCAGTGACGGCTATTTCTATGGAACGACGCGCGGCGGTGGAACGCACAACGAGGGCACCGTGTTCCGGATCAGCCCCAGCGGCACCTACACGAGCCTGTATTCCTTTGCCGGCGGTTCGAGCGACGGGGCTGGTGCGTTCGGCGGGCTGATCCAGGGCAGCGATAGCAATTTCTACGGGACCACCGTCCTCGGCGGGACATACGAAACCGGCGGCACGGTATATCGGATCAGTCCGAGCGGCGTGGAGTCGATCGTGTACTCCTTCGGCGCCATGCCCGGCGATGGGGCGGAACCCCAGTGCGCCCTGGTGCTGGGCAGCGACAGCAATTTCTACGGGACGACCTTCCAAGGCGGGACCGGGTACGGCACCGTGTTCCGAATCAGTCCCAGCGGCACCTACACGAGTCTGTACGCTTTTGGCGGCAGCCCCGTCGATGGCGCGGGTCCGCTCGCCGGGCTGGTGCTGGGCAGCGACGGCAATTTCTACGGGACGACGTTTACCGGCGGGACAACCAATACGAATCCATACACCGGCTCCAGCAACAACGGCCCCGGCTACGGCACGCTGTTTGCCATCAGTCCCAGCGGCACCTACACGAGTCTGTACTTCTTTACCGGCTCGCCCGGCGACGGAGCCGTTCCCTCTGGCGCGCTGGTGGAGGACAACGGCGGCAATGTCTACGGGACCACTTATATCGGCGGGACGTCCAACACGGGCACCGTATTCAAATTCGCGACCGGCAGCGGCGGTGGCAACGGCGGCACCAACTGCAGCTATGCCATCAGTCCGACCAACGCTGTGTATGCGGCGGCCGGCGGCTCCAGCACCGTGAGCGTCACCGCGTCCAATGGCTGCGCCTGGACAGCTGTGAGCAATGACGGTTTCATCACGATCACCTCCGGCAGCAGCGGCTCGGGCCACGGCACTGTCCATTACACCGTTGCCGGCAACACCAACAGCACGGAACAGGTCGGCACCATGACGATCGCCGGCCAAACGTTTACGGTGACGGAGGCGGGAGCGGCGGGGTGCAGCTTCACAGTGAGCAAGACGAATATCACGGTGATGGCAAAGGGCGGGAAGGGAACCATCAGCGTGAAAGCCAGCGCCAAGGATTGTTCGTGGACAGCGGTGAGCAACAATTCATTTATCACGATCACGGCAGGGGCGAACGGCACGGGCAGCGGCAAGGTGAGCTTCGTGGTGCCCGGCAACACCAACACCACGGCGATCGCGGGTACGATCACCGTCGCGGGGCAGACGGTCACGATCGATCAGGCGTTGGGCGGCTGCACGTTCAAACTGAGCCCGAAAGATGGGAAGATAAAGTCGACCGGCGGCACGTTCACGGTGAAAGTGACCCCGAATCTCAGCGATTGTGACTGGTCGGCGACGACGACGGATTCGTTCATCACCATCGTCTCCGGCAGCGGCACCGGCAAAGGAAGCGTTTCGTACACGGTACCGGCCAACGCCACCACCAACGTCCTCACGGGCACGATCACCATCGGCGGCCAGGCGTTTACGGTGACGCAGGCCGGGGCAAAGTAACGGGAGGGGCATTATGCAATTGGCGATAACGGCAGACGAAAGAAATCGAGTGCAGGTCTCGCGTCCTCGCGTCCCCAAGCAACTTCTGTTGTTGCGCGCGTGAAGGAAATGTGTTTCTTGTATGAGACTTCACCCCACTGAAGGAGTTTATGGATTCGAAACGGGACCGTGCAGCCTGGCTGAAAGGCCCGGCGTTTCAGTGCAAACCGGAACCAGTCAAGGTTGACGGATTGTGGAGGCTTGTCTTGCTGGGGGCTCCCGGCGTGGGGAAGGGCACCCAGGCCCAATTGCTCAGCGAGCGGCTGGGTGCTTGCCCGCTCTCGACGGGTGACATTTTCCGCGCCGCCAAGGGCCTCGCGCCCCAGGAACGCACCCCGGCCATGTCCGCCGCCCTGGAGTACATGAAACGAGGCGAGCTCGTTCCCGACACGACCGTGCTGGAGATTGTGCGGGAGCGGGTGGGCTGCCTTCAATGCCCCAGCGGTTTTCTGCTCGATGGCTTCCCGCGGACGGTGGCGCAGGCCGAAGCGCTGCAGACCCTCCTGAAGGAAAACGACCTCGCCCTGGATGCCGTGGTCAACTACGAGTTGCCCACCGACGAAATCGTCGCGCGCATCAGCGGACGGCGCGTTTGTCCCAAGTGCAAGGCGACCTTCCACGTCACCGCGCTCCCGACCAAAGCGCCCGGCGTCTGCGATCATTGTGGCACCCCGGTGATTCAGCGCGACGATGACCGCCCCGAAGTGGTGCGCGTGCGCCTGGCCACGTACGAAAAGAGCACGGCGCCGCTCATCAAGTTCTACGAGGATGGCGGGCTGCTCGTGTCCGTGGTTGCCGACACAGCGCCCGAAGAGGTATTGGCGCGCACGCTGAAGGCTCTGGAACGTCGACGCCCAACGCCTCGCCGCCGATCCACGAAGCGCCCGGCCGAAAAGTCCAACAAAGCCAAGAGACAGACAACCGGGGCGTAGCGCCATTCGACAATTCGTGTATCTTGTCGGTGTTGCGAGAAGAACGGCGATGCTGATGAAGCCATCGGTTCGCTGCGGAGCCTGACGCCGCGAGTCGGGCAACTTCTCCCTGCTGAGTGTGGGGGGGGCAACGGTCGAACTCACCTCGAACCGTTGCCCCCTTGTAGTTTGTGGTTGCCTGGCGCGGTGCCTATGGGAGGCACGACAAGGATTTTGAGCAGCGGCAGCAGTCTCGCGAGCAGGCCACCCGCCCCACCAGTTTGCCGAACGACTCCTCCTCAATGCGCCAGCGGTGGACTGTGTGGATTGACGCGCTTGAGAAGAAACACGCCGGCGAGGCACGCCACCGTGATCAGCGCCAGCCAGCGAAAATTGTCGATGTACGCCAGCATTGTGGACTGCTGGACGAGCTGATAATACAGCGCGCCGACAGCCTGATGATGGGCCTGCACCGACCCGACTCGCGGGGTCAAACCCGCTTGAAACAATCGCAGCCGCGATTGATACACGGCATTGTACGGCGTCAGGTGAGCGACGAGGATGGTTTGATGGGCCTGGGCGCCGCGGGCCAGCATCGTCGTCACCATCGAGATGCCGGTGCTGCCGCCGATGTTGCGCATCAGGTTATAGATCCCCGTGGCATTGGCAATTTCATCGTTGGGCAGCGTGGCCGTGGTGATCGTCGTCAGCGGAACGAATACCATGCTCATGCCGAGGCCTTGAAGGAAATTGGGCAACGCGATGCTGGCGATGCCGATGTCCAGGTTGATGTTCCCGAACATGAAAATTGCGAGGCCGGCCGTCGCGAACCCGACGGCAATCAGCCGCCGGGCATCCAGTCGGCCCGTGAGATAGCCGATCAGCGGCAGCATCAGAAACGCGCCCAGACCCCGGGGGCTTTGGGCAAGGCCGCTATCCAGCGCGGGGTAACCGAGCAAGACTTGGAGAAACTCCGGCAACAACGCCAGCGGGCTATAGATCACCACACCCATGAGCGTAATCAGCATCGTGCCCACGGCGAAGTTCCGGTTCTTCAGAACGCGCAGGTTCACAATCGGATGGTCCGAGCGCAGCTCCCAGAACACGAACGCGACCAGCGAGGCGACGCAGACCACCGAGAACCAGCGAATCCACAGCGCTGAAAACCAATCGTCTTCCTGGCCCTTGTCGAGGATGATCTGCAGTGTCGCCAGCCCGATGGCCATCAGGCCGAATCCGACCCCGTCGATGCGGCCGGGCCTGGCTCTCGTGACGTAATGCGGATCGTGGACGAATCGCATGATCATCAACACCGCGGCGATACCGACAGGGATATTGATGTAGAACAGCCACCGCCATGAGTAATTGTCCGTGATCCAGCCGCCGAGGGTTGGTCCGATGACGGGAGCGACCACGATGCCCATCCCAAACAGGGCCATCGCCGCCCCGCGCCTCTGTGGCGGAAAGCTCTCCAGGAGGATTGCCTGCGACAGCGGCTGCAACGCGCCTCCGCCAGCTCCTTGCAGGACCCGCGCGACGATCAGGAATCCCAAGCTGGCTGCCGCGCCGCACAGAAACGACGAGACCGTAAAGATCACGATACAGGTGAGCAGGAACCGTTTTCGCCCAAAGAACCGCGAAAACCACGCGGCCGCCGGCAGGATGATGGCGTTGGAAACGAGGTAGCTTGTCAGGACCCAGGTCGCCTCGTCGGTCGTCGCCGAGAGATTGCCCGCCATGTGCGGCAGTGACACCGTGACGATGGTCGTGTCGAGCACTTCCATAAACGTCGCCAGCATCACGGCAATGGCGATCAACCACGGATTGGTTGCGTGGCTCCACTCTCCTCCGGTGGCCGGACCCGAAGAGGGCGGGGCAGGTAACGCAGCCGACGATGAAGCCGAGGCGGTCACTGAATTCTCACAAGGGATGCGCGAGAGGGTTCCGGCCCAAGCGCGCGAGGCCCATCAATACGTGTCGGATCGATCTGGTGTTGGACTGGTTCATTCCTCCTCGGTTCGACCGACAATCGTAGCACCCACGCTCGCGCCGACAAGTGTTTTTGATACGCGCCGCATGCCTTCCCTGAGGATGGTTGCCTCCCGCCGCCGCGGGCGGTAGACTCGCGCCATGAAGCGATACGGCAAGTCGTGGATTCTCACACACGCCCTGCTGGCGTTCGGATTGGTGCTGGTGCTGGGATGCGCTTCCGTGGAGGACCAGCGGCGTTGGGATGCCGCACCCTTCAACGACCCGGCTCCCGATGTCTGGCTGCCCGGCCGATCATATTGACGATGATCGCCACCGGCGAACACTCTCGCTTTCGCACTGGTGCAATGAGGGGGGGTTGTGCTAGTGTTTCGGGGTCGACGGAGGGGGAACGAGGAGGTCGAAAGTTCCCGTCGCGCAAGGAGTGACTATGGCGGTATTCGAAGAAAAAGAAAAACCGAAGATTGCCGAGACCAAAACCAAGAAGCACGAGATCCCGAGCGGCTTGTGGGTGAAGTGCAAGCAGTGCGGCGAGATCATTTACAGCAAGGAACTGCTGGGCAACGCCAAGGTCTGCGCCAAGTGCCATTACCATTTTACGATGACCGCCGCCGAGCGTGTGACGATGCTCGCCGATGAGGGGACATTCCGCGAATTCGATGCCGACCTGACCAGCGTGGACGTGCTGAAGTTCACGGGTGTGGCAGCCTACTCGGAGCGGCTGCGCACCTACCACCGCCAGACCGGCATGAACGACGCCGTGATGACGGGCTTGTGCAAGATTGACGGACACGATGCGTCGCTGGCTGTGATGGATTTCAGTTTTCTCGGCGCGAGCATGGGATCGGTGGTCGGTGAAAAGATCACGCGGGCCATCGAGAAGGCGACCGAGTTGAAGATTCCGGTAATCATCGTGTCGGCCTCGGGCGGCGCGCGGATGTACGAGGGCATTCTCAGCCTCATGCAACTGGCGAAAACCAGCGGCGCGCTCGCGGTGCATGCCAAGGCGGGTCTCCCGTTTATCTCGGTGCTGACGCATCCGACCACGGCCGGCGTGATGGCCAGCTATGCGTCGCTGGGAGACGTGATCATCGCCGAACCGAAGGCGCTGATCGGATTTGCCGGGCCGCGTGTGATCAAGGAAACCACGCAACAAGAGTTGCCCGAAGGGTTCCAGACCAGCGAATTTCTTCGCGATCGCGGCCTGATCGACCTGATTGTGCACCGCAAGCAGCTCCGGCAGATGCTGGCGCTGTTGCTGCACTACTTCTCGGGACGCAGCGGCCGCAAGTTCAAGGCGGCTGACTAGGCGCTCACGGAAGAAACGCCCCGGGCGCTTCGCGGAAGACCGCTACACCGCTCCCAACGGACGATTCGAGATGACCTACGCCGAGACCATCGAACACCTGTACGGGATCCGTCTGTTTGGCCAGAAGCTCGGGCTGGATACGATGCAGTACTTGCTGCGGCTGATGGGCGACCCGCAGAAATCGCTCCGCTTCATCCATATCGCGGGCACGAACGGGAAGGGGAGCGTCGCGGCGATGTCGCACGCGGTCCTGTCCGCGGCGGGATACAAGACGGGCCTGTACACGTCGCCGCACCTCGTGTCGTTCTGCGAGCGATTTCAAATCAACGGCCGGCCCATTCCCGAAGCCGACGTGGTGCGATTGGTTGAGGAAATCAAACCGGTGCTGGAGCAGGTGGGCGCCAACCCCGAGTTTCGCGCGCCGACGTTCTTCGAGGCGGTCACGGCCATCGCCCTGCGCTATTTCGAGGAACAAAAGGTGGACGCGGTCGTCTGGGAAACAGGACTGGGTGGCCGCCTGGATGCGACGAACGTCGTCCTCCCACTCGTATCTGTTATCACGAACATCGCGTTTGACCACACGCAGTATCTGGGCGAAACACTGGCGCAGATTGCCACCGAGAAATGCGGTATCATCAAGCCCGGCGTTCCCGTCGTCACCGCATCCGCCGCGGAAGAAGCGCTGTCGGTCATCGAGCGCTCCGCCGGCAGCGATCTGACCGTCGTAGGACGCGACATTCGCGCAACGCGGCTGAGCGAAGACGAACGTTGCCAGCGCGTCGAACTGACGGGCACACGCTATGACTACGGCCCGCTGACCTTGCCGTTGCTCGGGGCGCATCAAACGGCCAATTGCGCCACGGCCGTCGCCGCGCTCGAAGCATCGGGATTGCCAATCACGCCGAAGCAGGTGCACGCGGGTCTGACGCGGACCGCCTGGCCGGGACGGTTTCAGATCGTCCACCACGATCCGACAGTCGTCCTTGACGGCGCGCATAATGCCGCCGCGGCGGAGCGTCTCGCCGCGACCTTGCGGGAGCACTCCGCGGGACGCAGGCTGACGCTGATCCTTGGCGTGCTGCGGGACAAGAATTACGATCAGATGTGCCAGATTCTCGCGCCGCTGGCCGTGCGGGTACTGTGCGTGCCCGTCCACAGCGAGCGGACGAGCGAGCCGGACGAGCTGGCCCGCTGGTGCAAGGCGGCGAACCCAGCGGCGCACGTTACCACCGAAAACAGCCTGGCGGCCGCGTACGCGCAGGCCCGTGGCGAAAACGCGGAAACGATCGCCATCGCCGGATCACTCTTCCTGGTCGGAGAAGCGCTGGATCGACTCGGCTTCGCCAGCGGAACGCGGGCAAAGACACCGCGCGAGTTGGTGTTGCAGTGACGGCGCAGCGACCCCGCGCGATCTTCTTCGACGTGGGTGGCACGCTGATTCAGCCCTATCCATCTGTCGGCGCCGTGTATGCTTCGGTTGCTCACCGGCACGGGATTGACCGGACCCCTGATGAGATGGACCGCGCCTTCCGGCGTGTGTGGTCGGAGATGAAACGCCCGGGGCTCACCGTGTCGCGCAAGGAATGGTGGCGGGAGCTGGTCTTTCGCGTGCTCGGACAAGATAATGCGAGGTGCTTTGAGGACCTCTACAACGCTTTTGCCGAGCCCGATGCGTGGCAGATTTTTTCCGATGTGGAGGAGACGTTACGGCAGGCTCGGGCACGCGGTTTGCATGTCGGTGTGATCTCCAATTGGGATGACCGGCTGCGCGGGCTGCTGGAAAAACTGGGGCTGGCCGCGTATTTCGATTCGATGACGATTTCTTGCGAGGTCGGGGTGGAAAAGCCGGCGTCCGCAATCTTTCAGGCCGCGCTTCGAACGGCGGGTGTTACCGCGGACAACGCGGCTCACGTTGGCGACAGCTACGAAGACGATGTCCGCGGCGCGGAAGCAGTAGGAATGCGCGCGGTGCTCGTGGACCGCGGTCCAGAAGACAAGAACGGGATTCGCGACCTACGCGAAATCTGGACGAACCTCGACTGGCGTTGACTTTGCCGCGCGACGCTATGCGCCCTTTTGGGGTGGCTTGCGCATGATTTTCGAGCGGACGTCGCGATAACCGAAATCGACCTTGGCGATCTCCTTGAAGGCGGTAATGGCCTTCTCCTGGTCGCCCATGAGCTCGTAGGCGCTACCGAGATTGTAGAGCAGTTCCTTCTTGAGCCCGTCCATGGTCGGCAGCTCAGCTATGGCTTCATTGAACGTCTCGATCGCCATGTCGTGGAGACCCATCTGCTGGTAGCATTGGCCGAGGAGATTGAGCGAGGCGACGCGACGCTGGGGCTGGCCGCGAGATTTTTGCAGTTGCTCGACGGCGCCTTCGATATTGCCCATTTTCATGTACAACACGCCCAGGTCGTAGCGGTACATCAGATCGTTGGGGTAGCGCTCGACGAGCCGCTCGGCTTCACCGAGTTTAACCTTGTTGAGCTCCGCCTCCAGGGCCGCCATTTCATTTTGGAGCGCGGCAGCGTTGGCCGGGCTCGTCGCAAGTTGTTTCTTCTTCGCTTCCACCTGAGATTCGAGGCGTTTGATCTTGATGTCGCCGATTTCGCGTTCGAGCGAGGGGTCCGCGCCGCCTTCCTTGGCGAACAATCCTTCCAGGTACCGCAACGCCTCCTCAAAGTTTTCCTTCTGGGCGTAGAGCTTCCCGAGCTCGCGCTGGATGGCCGGATTTTCCGGGTCTTTCGAAAGCGCCTCGAGTTTCTCCTTGATAAGGTTGGCGACCATGTCCTCGGCGCGCACGACGCGGGACTGTTGCTCCAAGGCGACGGCTTCGTCTTTGTCCTTGAGCGCCTCGCGGAACGATCCGTCTCCCTCCCAGCCGCCACCGGACATGGCCCCTTTGGCCGTGGCATCCTTGGCGCCCTGTTGGGCCTCGAAATCGTTCGGGTTGATCTGCAGCAGGCGGTCGTAGGTTTGTCGGGCCAGATCGTGCTGCCCGGCGGCGATATAGGAGCGGGCCAGCCAATGCAGCGCCTTGGCCTCTTTGGGATTCAGACGGGTATACGTCTCCAGGGTCTGAACGACCGTGTCCGCGAGCTGGGCGGCTTCTGCCGCTTCGGCCAGCATGTACAACGCCTGCCCGTTTTTGGGATCGACCGACAACGCCTGCTCGCAGAGAGTCATCGCCTCGGCCGGGTTCTTCTGGACGGACAACTTGGCCTTGGCCAGCAACGGCTGGATTTTCGCGGCGGACCAAGTGCGTCTCAGCGCACCTTCGCCCTCGGTCTTCTTCATCTGCGCGGCGCGAAGGGTCCGTCGGGCCTTGACGAAACCCGGCTCGATGTTCAGGGCCTGGATGATCATCTCGATGGCGTAGTCGAGATTGCCGCGTTCGAGGGCTTGGACGCCCTTTTGGTAAAAATCATTGGCTCGCGGATTAATGTCGCTCATGGCTATTCTCGCAGGGTTACCAGCACCGGCAACGTATCGCAAGGCTGGCGGCTGGTCAATTGCTTTTGATGCGCATTATGGTCGCGCAAAGATCTCTCGCCCAAGGCCGCGAAGCTCATTGATGCTCACCGTGCAATCGCGTCAGCTCGTCACGAGCCGGAGTGAAAGTCGGCTCGATCCGCAGCGCCTGCTCAAAGTGCACAATCGCCTCATGCACTCGTCCCGTTTGTTCCAGAGTTTTCCCGCAATTGTAGTGCGCCTCCGCGTACTCCGGCTTGAGTTGCAGAGCCCGTTCGAAGTGCGCGATGGCCTCCTCCGCTTTGCCCATGCGTGCCAACGCGATCCCCAGATTGTTATGCGCCTCGGCGAAATCGGGATTGATCCGCAGAGCCCGCTCATATTCGGCGATCGCCTCCGGCAGCCGGTTGAGCCGCGCCAAGATGATGCCCAGACTTTCATATGTGTCCGGGTAATCGGGCCTGATCCGCGCCACTTCCTCGTACTGCGCCATCGCGTCTTGCATCCTCCCCTGTGACGTGAGAGCGCTTCCCAGATTCAGGTAGGCTTCAACGTATCCGGGTTTGATTCGTAACGCCCGCTCGTATTCCGCGATCGCTTCGGGCAGCCGGCCGAGTTGCGCCAACGCGGCCCCCAAACTTTCATGCGTCTCCGCCAAATTCGGGTCGATCCACAACGCCCGCTGGAAGTGTTTGAACGCCTCGAGAACCTTGCCGGCCTCCACCAGTGCGTTGCCCAAACCCGTCTGTGATTCGGCGTAGTACCGGAGGCCGGCCAACAGGTTGAACAGCACCGAGACGCCCAACAGCAGCCCCCAGCCCCAGCGCGCCACCTGTCGCCGAAACGGCCGGTCGCTCCATGCGCGTTCCAGCCCGAGGATGCCCACCACAGCCAGCAGCATTAATGCGGGCAAGAACTCCACTTCAAAGCGTGCGGCGGTGCAATAATAAAGGCCCAGCGTCAGAGCCTCGATTCCGAAGATCAAAACCACCGCGGCCAGAAACCACCGCAAGCTGGCGCTGGCCGCCCATCTATCCCGCCAGGCCAGTGGCACCGCCAACGCTAGCCACACAATCGGCACGTTGGTCAAAATGCCAAACGGGTTTTGCACATTGCCGTGGCCGATCGGGGCGGGCGGCAGAACGACTCCGAGCACGAACGGCGAGCGAACCGTCCAGCGTGTCGGCTCCAGAAAATAGGCGCGGAGATTGAACCAGACATGCTGCAAACCGAAGAATTGCTGGTCAATCCTCGGCTCGGCATGCAACTGGTATCGCAATCCGAATTCGAATGGATTGCCGAACCGCTGCGCGTTGTAGAGCATCACCCCCAACCCGGCGAGCACAACCGGCACAATGGCCGCAACGAGCAGGCCGATTACCGGTCGTCGCTCACGCCGTGCTTGCGCCACCGGCACCAACAGGACGATCGCCCCAAGCAGCAGCGAGGGCCGCGCCCCCAGCGCCAGACCATACGTTGCGCTGGCGGCAGCCAGCCACTGGACTCGCCGTCCCGGCTCGTGCAACGCACACCAGATCGCCCCCAACGCCATCAGCAGCAGCATGTAGCCGCAACTGATCGGCACCTCCCATACGTCGGCCTGCGACAACAGCACGGGCACGCCCGAGGCCAACCCCAGCGCCAGCGCGCAGGCCACGACAACGCCCACACTCACTTCCGTGAAATAGCGTCGCCACAACGCGCCTAGCAGGCCCACGCTGACCAGGAAACCGATGGCGCTGAAGATCACCACCGCCTGCCGATGAAACAAGTACTGACCGCTCAGCACGTTGAAGGGCCAGAATAATATCAGCGCCGGGACAACCCCAAAATACAGGTAGAGCCGCCCCTGGTAGTAACTGAAATCGAGCAGCCCGGAAATCCGAGAGTACTTGGACAGGTCGTAGGGGTTGGGAAGTCTCGCGAGGTCCGGCGGCGCCTCCCGGTTCACACTGAGTTGTCCGGCGCGAACCCCCTGCACGAGCAAATTGTAGTAGCTGTCCGCTGGAGTCGAACTACCCAGTTCGAATGACCCCGGTTGGACGACGCACTCGTACACGCCGATGACCAGTGCGCACGTCGCCGCCAGAATTCCCAGCCGTAACCAGCGAGACCGTGACGCCAGCGACTCCGTCCCGCTGCTCCCGCCAGTCGGCGTGGTCGTTCGTCCGGGTGTAGCGTCGGTAGGGTCCGGCGTCGGCATCGGACCCATCATAGGATTTCACGCCCGGGGCTGGCAAGAATAGACGGGGGAGGAACTGCCTGTGGACTGCTCCGGCTCACGAGCCGGGCCGCAGCCGTGCCAGGGCCTCGGTTGCTCCCGGCAGGTCTGGTCGAAGCTTGAGCGCCCGCTCACAATGCCGGATGGCCTCCTGCGTTCGCCCCTGTCTCTCCAGCGCGAGGGCCAGGTTATAGTGTGCTCCGGCGTAATCGGGGTCGATCCGGAGCGCCTGTTCGCAGTGCGCAACCGCTTCCGGGAACCGGCCCGCCTGCATCAGGCCGAGCCCCAGGTTGCTGTGCACGGTGGCATCGTTGGGTTTGAGCCGTAGGGCCAGTTCCCAATGCTGAATCGCTTCCGACAGCCGGCCCACCTGGGCCAGGGTGATCGCCAGGTTGTCGTGCGCCTCGGCGTAGTCCGGCACCACTCGCAGGGCCTGCTCGAACTGCCCGATCGCCTCCGATGTGCGCCCCAGTCTCGCCAGCGCGATTCCCATGTTGTAATGGGCCTCCGCGGAATCCGGCTCGATTCGCAATGCTTCCTCGTAGTGGCCGATCGCTTCCCGCAGCTTGCCCGTCCGCTCCAGGGCGATTCCGAAATCGACGTGGGCCATCGCCTTGTCAGGCTGCAGGCGAAATGCCTGCTCATATTGTTCCATCGCCTCGGAGATGTTACCCGACTCCTGTCGTGCGAGGCCGAGATTGTCGTGCGCCTCGGCGAAATCCGGCTTGAGACGAAGCGTCTGTTCGTACTGCCCGATCGCCTCCTGAATCTTGCCCGATCGGAGCAGATTATTGCCCAGGTTGTTGTGAGCTTCGACATTATCGGGGTCAAGCCGCAACGCTTGCTCATACTCCTGGACAGCCTCCCGCACCTTGCCCGCTTCGTATAAGGCGACCCCCGTCCTGAAGTCTGCCTCCGCGCAACGCTCGACGCTCGCCAATAGATTGAAGGTCACCGAGAATGCCAGCAACAGCGCCCAGCCGCATCGGAACGCCCACCGCCACGTCCGCCGGTTGGACAAGGTGCGCTCCAGCACCAACACGCCGGTCATCGCCAGCAGCATCAGAGAGGGCACGAACTGGATTTCATAACGACAGCTCGCGGAAAAGAACAGACCCATCGTCAGGATGCAGGTCACGAACAGAAGCGTGACCGCGGTCAGGAACCCGGTCAGCGTTGCCGGCGTCTGGACCGGGCGACCGCGCCACACCAGCGGCACTGTCACCGCCAGCCACACCAACGGAGTATCGGCCAGGATGCCGAAGGTTTCCCCAGCTCCCAATCCATGTACGAACGGGAACCGACCACTCCAACGGGCCGGTTGCAGGAAATAGCGCCCGAAGTTGAGCCATAGAAACCGCACACTGAACGCCTGCAGCTTGCGTTGCTCCACGTCGTTCACCTGGTAATTCCAGCCGAATTCGAGGGGATTGTCGAATCGCAGGTAGTTGTAGACCATCAGGCCGAACCCAATCAGCATGATCGGGCCGGTTGCCGCCAGCAGGGGAACCCAGAGCTTCCGCGGCTCCCGCCACATTTGCGCCACCGGCACCAACAGGATCGACGCGCCGAATAGCAGGGTGGGCCGCGCCCCCACCGCCAGTCCGTAGGCCAAGCTGGCCGCTGCCAGCCACCGGCATTTCCCTGACGAGGCGTACAAGGCCTTCCAGACCGCCGCCAGCGCCAGCATCGCGAACGCATAGGCGCAACTGATCGCCACCTCGTAGATGTCGCACCACGCCAATAGAAGCGGAACCCCCGTTGCCAAGCCGAGCGCCAGCACACCGGCCGCCACGACCCAAACGCTGATCTCGGCGAAGTGGCGCCGCCACAGAGCCAGCAGCACGGAGACGCTCGCCAGAAACCCCACGGAGCAAAAGATGATCCCGGCTTGTCGGTAAGAGAGGTAGCATCCAGTCAGCGCGACATACGGCCAAAACAGGATCACCGCCGGTGTGACACCGAAGTAAATGAAGAGCCGCCCCTTGTAGTAGGTCAGATCGTGCATCCAATAGGGCGCAGCCCGATAGCGCCGATTCTGGGTTGGATCGTACGGGTCACGGAGTCGCGTGACGCCGGGAGGGGCCTCTTTCTTCAGGCTGAGCTGGCCGCCACGGAAACCTTGGACCAGCAAATTGTACGAATTCTCGGCCGCGTTCAAGCTCCCGGACACGTACGTGCCGGTGTGGGCTGTGAACACGTACACGGCGATGACCAACGCGCACACTGCCGCAAGAGATACCCACGCGCGTTTCATTGGGCTGCCCCCATCGGCCCTTTGTCAGGTTGTCCCACGAGGATCATCGGCTTGGCCACATTCTATGACCTTCCCCGGCCGAACACACGTGTTTTATCAAGCACAGGACCGGCCACAGTGTGCCCCGTCCTCTCCCGATGAGGCCGGGGCGAACCCATTTCCCCCGCGGGCCGAACCCGATATGGTTTGGGCGAGGCCCTTGGATGGCTCGCTCCGGGCGGGCGGATGGTTGACAGTCGGCGGTGGTTTGCTAGAGTATAGCCGGTGTAACGGCACAGTCTCGGGTAGAGCTCTCCCGAATACGGTTGTTTTTGAAGGACGACAAGGAAATGATTGATCAAAAAGTGGCAGATGCATCTTCCTCGTCTGGTGGCCAGCCGCCCCAGCGTGGGCGCCGGATTCAGGACGCGGTGATTCGGCTCGCGGGAAACTCACAGGACGGTATTCAGGCTATCGGTGGTTTTTTGGCGCGCCTGGCTGGACGCACGGACAAGGACGTCATGACGTATATGACGATTCCGGCGACGATATCGGGCGGGCCGAGCATTTATCAGGTGCGGCTGGGCACGGGCGAGGTGTTGAGCGCGGGTGACGACGTGGACATTCTGGTCGCGTTCTACCAGCATTCCTATAACGATCACATCCACACGCTGCGCGACGGCGGCATCCTCATCTACGACTCGGACAACGTCAAGCCCGAGGAGAACCAGAAACGGTATCGGTCGGTGGGCGTGCCGATCACCGGGCAGACGGTCGAGGCCATCGGCGGGACAGCGAAGGACAAGGGAAAGAACATGTTTGTGCTCGGATTGCTGGCGCGGATGTTCGACCTGGATGTGCCGAAACTGGAGACGATGTTGCAGGCGTATTACAAAAGCAAGGGTGACGACGTCATTCGCAACGTGGTCGGAGCGTTCAACGCCGGATACGGGTACGACATCGGCCGGCTGACGGACACCTTTGAATTCATTCCGTCAACAAACAAAGCGGGACGGAAGCAGGTCGTTACCGATGGAAACCAGGCCATCGCCTACGGTGCGTTGACTGCGGGAATCCGGTTCGGCGCGGGCTACCCGATCACGCCGTGGTCCAGCGTCATGGAAATCTTGCGGACCGAACTGCCGAAGTACGGCGGGATCTTCGTTCAAGCGGAAGACGAGCTGGCCGCCATCGCGATGGCCTGCGGTGCGTCGTATTCGGGGCATCTTTCCCTGACGGGAACCTCGGGCCCCGGGCTCTCGCTCAAGACCGAAGCCCTGGGTTGGGCCGTGATGGCGGAAATGCCGATTGTGGTCATCGATGTCCAGCGCGGCGGTCCCAGCACGGGCTTGCCGACGAATGTCGAGCAGAGCGACCTGAACATCGCCTGTTTTGGCGGCCACGGAGACAGCCCGCGCATCGTGCTGGCCCCGTCGTCCGTGGAAGACTGCTTTTACGTCACGTTGGAGGCCGCGAAACTCGCCCGCGAATACAGTTGCCCGGTGATCGTGCTGACCGACCAGGCATTGGCCACGCGGTTCGAGACCTGGGAAATGCCCGATATCGCGAAGCTGGCGCAGGACCTGACACCGGATTTCACCGCTCGCGGGCCGAATTACAAACCGTACGAGAACACCGCCGACGGCATCGCCCATCATGCGCCACCGGGAACGGTCATGCTCGACGGCAAGTACCCCGTCGTGACCGGATTGGAGCACGACGAAGCGGGCCACCCCGCCAGCCGTCCGTCCAACCACGTCATGATGACGGCCAAACGCCGCCGCAAGCTTCAAGTACTGGCATCGCGCCTGCCGAAGGCCGAAACGTATGGTCCACCCGAGGGTAACGTGCTGTTGATCGGCTGGGGCTCGTCCCAGGGACCGATCCGTGAAGCGGTCGACCGGGCGCGCGCGGCGGGCGAGAGCGTCAGCGCGCTGAACATTCGTTACATCCAGCCGTTGCAGCCCGGCATCGGCGAAATCATGGATGGCTTCAACCACATCTTCGTGGTCGAGCTGAATGACGAAGGTTTGTACGGCTTCGGCCAGCTCGCGGGCGTCCTGCGGGCCCGATTCTGCAATGACAAGATCGTCGGGATCAACAAGACCGATGGTCTGCCGTTCAAGATTCGCGAGATTCTCAACGGCATGAACGAAAAGCTGAAGAAATCCCCCGAACCCACCCTGGCGCACGCCTGATTTCCCGGAAAGAATTCCTATGATTGCCGAAGCGAAGAACCTGGATGTGAAAGAAATCAAACTGACCGACCGCCCGAAATACACCAAGAAGGATCTGGTCGCGGACCATCCGACGTGGTGTCCGGGCTGTGGCGACTTCAGCATCCTGTCCATCTACTTCAAGATGATGGAGAAGCTGCAGGTGCCCCACGAAAGAATCACCAGCATCGCCGGCATCGGCTGCTCGTCGCGGTTTCCCTACTTTGTCAATGCCTACGGCGTGCATTTCGTGCATGGCCGGGCGGCGGCGTTCGCCACGGGCGTCTCGCTCATGCGCCCCGAGTTGCACGTGTTCGTGTTCGGCGGCGACGGCGACGCGTTTTCGATCGGCGGCAACCACTTGAATCACGCGGCGCGCAAGAACGTCAAGATGACCTACGTCATCATGGACAACTTCGTGTACGGGTTGACCAAGAAACAGACCTCGCCGACCTCGCCCGTGGGATTCAAATCGAAGACCGATCCAACGGGCGCGATCGATCATCCGATCAACCCCATGAAACAGCTCATCGCCTCGGGCGCGACGTTCATCGCCCGGTCCCATTCGCATCTGCCGAATCACGTCATGGAGATGATGGAGAAGGCCATGCAACACGACGGATTCTCGGTGATCGAGTGCCTGAGCGAATGCACGGAGTTTTATCCCGGCGCGTTCGACGCCGCCAACCCGCGCAAAGGCGGCACGTTCAATCTCGTGCCCGCCGATCACGACGTGACCGATGAGCTCGCGGCGTACAAACTGGCCATGGCGGATTTCCCGGGCCACTTCGGCGTGTTCTACCAGGTCCAGCGGCCCACGAAGAACGCGCTCGAAGCCAAGCTGATCGCCGACGCCAAGGCGAGGTCGGAGAACGCGGCGCCGGTGGACCTGCTGCAAAAGACTTTCGCGCGTTTGAGCTAACTCTCGGCGACGATGACTCTTTGGCAAGCCATCGTGCTCGGTGTCGTCCAGGCCCTGACGGAGTTCCTCCCGATCAGCAGCATCGCCCACATGCAATTGGTGTCGGCCTTCTTCGGCTGGAAAGCTCCGGATGCGGCGTTCCTGGCTGTCGTTCAACTCATCGCCTACTTCGCGGTGCTGGTATATTTCTGGCAGGACTGCGTGCAGATGGCGCGTGGTGTGATGCACGGCACGGCGACACCGGAAGGTAAACTGGCGTGGATGCTGATCGCCGCGACGATTCCGATTGGCGTGCTCGGCGTTCTTCTGCGCCACCACATCGAGGGCAACTGGCGCACGCTACCGGTGATCGCCGGTGCGCTGATTGCGCTCGCGGTCGTCCTCGCCCTCGCCGAGTGGACGGAGCGGCGCCGCAATCAACACGGTCAACCGCTGCGCGAGCTTCGCGAGCTCGGCTGGCGTGACGCCATCGTAGTCGGTTGTTGGCAGGCGCTGGCCCTGGTGCCCGGCGCTTCCCGATCTGGATCGACCATTACCGGCGGCTTGTTTCTCGGGATGAAACGCGACACAGCGGCGCGCTTCTCGTTCTTGATGTCGCTGCCGGCGGTGTTTGCCGCAGGGGTGTTTGAAATGCGGAAACTGCATTTTTCGTCTCACGCCGAAGTGCTCAACGCACTGGCCGCCGGTCTGGCAGCATTTGCCGTCGGCTACTTTGTCGTCGCCTTCCTGCTCGGCTTTTTGCGTCGCCACACGACCTGGGTGTTTATCGTCTACCGGCTCGCTCTGGGCACGTTGCTGCTCGGCTTGCTCGCCGCCGGAAAACTGGCGCCGTAGCTTCGCCCCGGCTCAAGCCGGTCATCTCGCCGGTACCAGTTTCATCAGGAAGAGCATCGGCCAACCCACGTATTTGCGCGCGCGCTCCGACCGGGCCGCCAGTGCTTCGTCCACGCACTGCTCGCTGAGATGGTCGAAGGCAAACCCCGCCTGCGCTGCCGCCATGACGTAGTCGCTCAACTGATTCGGCACGCTCGCCGGGCGGACTTCGCGTCCGGTTGTGCGCTCTCGAAACCGGGCCTGGACACCGCGCAACATCATCGACGGATGCATGACCGAGATCACAACGAATGCGGATGGCCGGCAAATGCGGTGCATTTCACGGAACAACCCCGCGAGGTCGGATATGTGGTCGAGCACCAACCCGCACACCACGCGGTCGAACGTGGCGTCGGCGAACGCCAGCGGTTGAGCCAGATCGTGTACGCAAAAGACGATGTTTCGATTCTCGGCCTTGGCGCGGGCGCGAGCCAGCATTCCTTCGGAGAAATCCAGCGCGTGGACGGTGGCCCCCGCATCGGCCAGGCGGACGGCATGACGGCCGGTTCCGCAACCGATATCCGCCACGGTCAGCCCCCGCACATCGCCCAGAAGACGGTGTACCCACGGCTCCTCCAAAGCAACAAGGGGATTGTCATCCTCATCATAGAATCCAGCCCAAGCATCGTAGCCGTCCTTCGTTGGCAGAACGGTGACGGTGCTGGGCGGCAAGTCTGTGGATTCTTGGGTCATGGGACGATGAGATGTTCGCCAACGGGCGGGAGGAAATCTATGACAGTGCGGTTGCTGTTTCAATCATGAATAATTGTGTCGCATTCCTATCGACGCGGTTGACGTTGCCGCTATAATGCGCCGCATGGCTGTCATCAGATTTGGCACATCGGGCTGGCGCGGCATCATCAGCGATACATTTACGTTCGCGAACGTTGAAATCGCGGCGCACGCCATCGGGCAGTACCTGACCGAGAATCCGCCGCCGAACGCCACGAAACGCATTATCGTGGGACACGACACGCGATTTTTGTCCCGAGAATTCGCCACGCGGTGCGCCGAGATCGTCGCCGGCTACGGCTTCGAGGCTTGGTTGACGGACCGCGACACCCCCACGCCCGTCATCTCGCATTCGATCCGCATCCATCGGGCGTCCGGCGGGATCAACATCACGGCCAGCCACAACCCGCCGGAATGGAACGGGCTGAAATTCAACGAGTCGAACGGCGCGCCGTGCCTGCCGGAGACGGCCAAGGGGATTGAGAAGAAAGCGGAACAAGGAGACTGCTCGCGTCCCGAAGGCCGCTCCCGCGCGATCAAAGTCTTCGATCCGATGCCGCGCTACGTCGCGCAGCTTCGCCAGCTTATCGACTTCGCCGCGCTCAAGAAGGGGCGCAAGAAGGCCGTGGTGGATCTGATGTTCGGCACGGGCCGCGGGTATCTGGATGCGTTGCTTGCGAGCAACGGGTGGCGTGTCGACGCGCTGCACCGCGAGCCGAATCCGTTGTTCGGCAAAGGCCATCCCGAGCCGAGCCGCGAAAACATGGGTGAGTTGCTGACCCGTCTGAAATCATCCAAGGCGGCCCTCGGACTCGGTCTCGATCCCGATGCCGACCGCTTCGCCATCGTCGACAGTGATGGCACCTTCATTAGCGCCAACGAAGTGTTGGCCCTCGCGTTGTATCATCTGGTCAAGAACCGTCATTGGACGGGCGCCGTGGTGCGGACCGTAGCGACCAGCCATCTGGTGGACGCCGTGGCGCGCGAGTTTCAGGTGAAAGTGCACGAGACACCGGTGGGATTCAAATACATCGGCGCGCTGATGGAAAGCGAGCCGATCATCGTTGGCGGCGAGGAAAGCGGCGGTCTCAGCGTGAAGGGCCACGTGCCGGAGAAGGATGGGGTTCTCGCGTGCCTGCTGATGGCGGAGGTGGTGGCATACGAAGGCCAATCGCTCGGCCAGGTATTGAAAGGCATCCAGAAACGGGCAGGGGGCATCATCAGCGACCGCATCAACCTGCGGGTCACGCCCGAACGCAAGGAGCAGTTGCTCGCGCGGTTCGCCCAGGGCCTGACCGAATTTGGCGGCCAGAAAGTCACCGGTATCGTCACGATGGACGGGTACAAGTTCCTGCTCAACGACGGGTGCTGGGTGATGTTTCGGGCATCGGGGACGGAACCGGTGTTTCGCTGTTATCTGGAGGCGCGGACCACGAAGCAAATCGCCGGTTTTCGGCAGGCGGCCCTCAAATTGGTCGAGTAACATGAGACCGTTCCGCATCCAGCCCCGAAGAAGGACGGACTTGATTCAGTCGCCCAGCCGCCGTATGTTACGCGAGTCGTTGTCCCCAAAGTGGCTCCTCGTGGATCGGGTTGAGACTGAGGGAAAATACAGGATTTCGAGAGAAATGTTATGACGATCAAGCGTATCGGTGTGGCGTTCGTGGTAGTGTTGCTGGGAATCAACCTGGCCATTGCCGCGAAGATTTATTCCGATTCCTCCACCAGGTCGGACAAGGACAACCCGTATTCCGAGATGGAGCTGATGACCCAGGTGATGGAGTTGGTCCGCAAGGAGTACGTGGACACCAACTCGGTCTCCTACCGCGAGCTGACGTACGGCGCGTTGAAGGGCATGCTCAACTCGCTGGACCCGCACAGCCAGTTCATGGAACCGCAGGTGTACGAGGACATGAAGCAGGACACCGAGGGCAAGTTTGGCGGAATCGGCATCGTCATCAGCATGTCCAAGGAAGGATTCCTGACCGTCGTCGCGCCGATGGAAGACACGCCGGGCGCCAGGGCCGGGTTGCTGCCCGGTGATCGCATCATCAAGATCAACGGCAAGGTCACCGAGAAGATGAGTTTGCAGGAGGCGGTGCGCCAACTGCGGGGCGATCCGGGGACGAAGGTCACAATCACGGTGTTTCGCGCGAAAGCCAAGGATCCGGGCGACAAGATCAAGGATCACACGATCGAACGCGCCGAGATCAACGTGGATAGCGTCAAGGACGCCAAGATTCTCCAGGATGGCATCGGCTACGTGCGCATCACGCAATTCAACGAGCCGACGGCTGGCGAATTCGAGAAGGCCCTCGCCAAGCTCAACAGCCAGGGTATGACCGCGCTGATTATCGACCTGCGCAACAACCCGGGCGGGCTGCTCGAATCCGCTCGCAAGGTCGCTAGCGAGTTCGTTCCCTCGGGCAAACTGATTGTTTCCACCGAAGGCCGTGATCCCGCGCAGAAGTCCGTTTACCGGTCCGACGGCGGAAAGAAACAGCCCAATTATCCGCTGGTTGTGCTCGTCAATGCCGGCAGCGCCAGCGGCAGTGAGATCGTGGCCGGGGCGTTGCAGGATCTTCACCGCGCCGTGCTGGTTGGGGAGACGACCTTTGGCAAGGGCTCCGTGCAGAGCATCATCCAGTTGCGGGATGGCTCGGCGTTGCGCCTGACCACGGCCAAGTATTACACTCCCAGTCACAAGGTGATTCACGAACACGGCGTGACGCCCGATATCATCGTGCCCATTTCCGAGGAGGACGAGCGCAAACTGCTGGAGCAGCGCGTGCGCGCCAGTCTGCCGGCCGATGATACCGCGGAGAAGGTCGAGCCCATTGCCGACGTGCAATTGGATCGCGCCATCGACGTGATCAAGGGAGTCAAACTGTTCGAGAAGCAGACGAAGCTCGCCAAGCAGAACGCGAGCGAATCGACCGCTTCCGTTGCGGCGACGCCCGCAACGCCCTAGGACGACGATTCGGCCGGCGTCGATTGACCAGCCCGTGAAAATCCTCGGCGTCGAGACCTCGTGCGACGAGACGGCCGCGGCGGTCGTCGCCAACGGCACGGAGATTCTTTCCAACGTTGTCAGCTCGCAGGTGGCGTTGCATCGTCCGTACGGCGGCGTCGTCCCCGAGCTGGCGTCCCGCAATCACCTGCAGTTGATCGATTCCGTGATTGACGAGGCGCTGTCCGACGCGGGGACTTCGATAACCGAAATCGACGCCGTGGCCGCCACGTATGGTCCCGGTCTGGCCGCGTCGTTGCTGATCGGGCTGAATGCGGCCAAGGGAATTGCGCTGGCCACGGGCAAGCCGTTCATTGCCATTAACCACGTCGAAGCGCACTTGTACTCGCCGCTGCTGGTCAACGCCAGAGTGGATGCGTTGCCGATGGTTTCGTTGATCGTCTCGGGCGGACACACCATCCTGGCGCACGCAACAGCCGTTGGCCGGCACGAGATTTTGGGCCAGACCGTCGATGACGCGGCCGGCGAGGCGTTTGACAAAGTGGCCAAGTTGCTGGGCTTGGGGTACCCCGGCGGACCGGAAATCGAGCGGCGAGCCGGGCACGGAAATCCCGCGGCAATCGATTTCCCGCGCAGCATGTTGAACGACGATACGTACAACTTCAGCTTCAGTGGCGTGAAGACCTCGGTGCTTTACTTCCTGCGCAAGAACCCGCACCATCGCGTCGACGACGTGTGTGCCAGCTTCCAGGAGGCCGTGGTGGACGTGCTCGTCGGGAAGACGATTCGCGCGGCCGAAGAATTCGACGTCAAGACCGTGAGTGCCTCTGGCGGCGTTTCGATCAACCGACGATTTCGCGAGAAACTCGGGGTCGAATGCACGCAGCGAGGACTGCAATTGCTGTTGGTACCGGCGGCACTGTGCACGGATAACGCCGCCATGATCGCGGCGCTCGCGTACCATCACTTGTCGCGGGATGGAACGAGCGACTATTCACTGGACGTTGCGCCGTCGATCGGGCTGGGGAGCGGGAGTGCTTCGTGACAACACGATTGATGGTTGCCGATAGTGAGCACGATGCGAACATGCTGTATGCGACGCGCATGTTCGTGCCCGACCCGTTCATCTGGTTCGAGACGCGAGGCCGTAGCTTTGCGGTGATGAGTGACCTGGAGATCGACCGCGCGCGGCGCGAGGCGCAGGTGGACCGCGTGCTCTCGTTTTCGCAGTACCAGAGGCAGCTCCAGCGCGCCGGCGTCAACCAGCCGCGGTTCAGCGACGTGTTGAATCAGGTGCTGCGCGAGTTCCGCGTGCGCCGGGTCGAAGTCCCCATGAATTTCCCGGTTGGCCTGGCGAAACGACTGCGACGAATTCGCGTTGTGGTGAAATCGGACCCGTTTTTCCCCAAGCGCGAAATCAAGACCGCGGCCGAGATCGCCGTGCTGGGGAAGGCGACGCACCTGGCGGAAGAGGGGATGCTGGCGGGCATCAGCCTCTTGAAACGGAGCCGGATCGGACGCGACGGGTTTCTCTATTGGCAGAATCGGAAGCTGACGTCGGAAAACGTTCAGGGCGCCATCAACGCCGCGATCGCCCGCTTGGGAGGCGTGGCGTCGCGCACGATTGTCGCCGGCGGGAATCAGGGATGCGATCCGCACGAAGTCGGACACGGTCCGCTCCGCGTCCATACGACGATCATTCTGGATATTTTCCCGCGGGATATGCGGACCGGCTACTGGGGAGACATCACGCGCACGGTCGTGCGCGGTCGGGCCAGCGAAGCGGTGAAGAAGCTGTACGCGGTCGTCGGCCGCGCGCAACAACTGGCGTTTGGGAAGCTGCGAGCCGGGGCGAACGGCCAGGACGTGCATGGGGCGATCCACAGTCTGTTCGTGCGGGAGGGTTACAAGACCGGCGTGATTCGCGGGCGGATGCAGGGATTCTTCCACGGAACGGGACATGGCTTGGGGCTGGAGATTCACGAGCGCCCGCGCGTCAGCATCGCCTCGGAGGTGCTGCGCGCCGGCCAGGTGGTGACGGTTGAGCCGGGCCTGTATTACCGGGGCGTGGGTGGCGTGCGGCTGGAGGACGTCGCCGTGATTCAGCAGAATGGCGCGCGCAACCTGACGCGGTTCCCCAAGGCACTTGAAATCTAGCCGCGTTGCGCTACGTTACCGCTCACCGGAGGTAAGAAAATACGATGTCGTTCTACGAAATCGATGCTTTGCTTCTCGTGCTGATCCTGGTGCCAGGGATCGTGGCCCAGCTTCTCGTGCAGGCAGCGATCAAGCAATATTCACGGGTGCGCGCGCGGTCGGGACGGACCGGCGCGGAGGCGGCGGCCGAGATCATGGCGGACGCCGGGATTCACGATGTGCAGATCGAACGTACCAACAGCTTTCTGGGCGACCATTACGACCCGCGGACAAAAACTCTCGCGCTGTCACCTGGCGTTTATGACGGCGAGTCCGTAGCGGCGTTGGGCATCGCGGCGCACGAGACCGGGCACGCGATTCAGCACCAGCACGCCTACGCGCCGTTGCAGGCGCGAATGGCGATTGTGCCCGTGACCATGTTCACGTCGCAATTACTGCCCTTGGTGATGCTGGGCGGATTCGTCTTCCGCATCCCCATGTTCATCACGCTGGGAATCGGGGTGTACGCCGTCCTCGTGGTATTTCAACTCATCACGCTTCCCGTTGAGTTTGATGCCAGCTCCCGCGCCAAGCGGATATTGCAAAAGAGCGGGCTGATCGCGCGCGACGAAATGCCGGGTGTGAATCGCGTTCTGAACGCCGCGGCAATGACCTACATGGCGGCGCTGATCGCCGCGGTCGCGACCCTGCTCCAACTCATGCTTTTTAATCGCCAACGACGGTAAGACCGCTGATGGACCACAGGCGAAGACAGCCGCGAGGTTGTCTTCGCCTGTTTTGTTGTTCGCGTCGACCGTTCCAGAAACATTTTCTTTGACTTTTCCGCATCAGTGCCTGTACGGTTTGCTCCGATATTGACACGGGTGTTCGCGAAAGAGAATTCATGGAACAGACCGGCTCTGCGCCCTCGCCGACCAGCCGCACTGCGTATCCCTCGGGGTTTCGACCACGTCGCGGGTTGAATTGGGTGAGCCTCGGGCTCATGTATGCTTCCTACTACGTGTGCCGGTACAATTTCCGATTCGCGACGCCGGGAATGGTCGATGAGTTCGGGTTCGACAAGTTCCAAATTGGGAAGATTCTCGGAGCGTGGTCGGTCGCGTACGGAATCGGCCAGCTCGTCAACGGTTTGATCACCGACCGCATCGGCGGGAAAGCGGCGATGACGATTGGTGCCGTCGCAACGATCATCATCAATCTTATTTTCGGATCCGCCTCGTTTGCGGGGACATTCTCGACGTTCGCGCTCATCTGGCTGTTGAACGGCTACTTCCAGTCGTTCGGCGCGCCGGGGATGATCAAGATCAACGCCGCATGGTTCAACCGCAACGAGCGGGGAACTTTCGCCGGTATCTTCGGACTCATGATCCAGTTGGGCCAGATCTCCATTGGCGTTCTGGCCCCGATCATTTTGGCCGGTTTCACAATCGGGACCTGGACCGTGGCCCGCGGCGACTGGCGCTGGTTGTTTCGCATCCCGCCAATGATCACGGCGGCTTGCGCGATTCTCATGGCCATCTTCGCCAAAGAGACACCGGAAGAAGCCGGTTGGTCGGGGCTGATTCACGATGAGGTGAATGGGACGGGCGGGGTCAGGATCGGCGTGGCCGAGTGCTTCAAGCGGGTGTTCACGCACCCGCTGATCTGGTTTTACGCGGCAGCCTACGCGTGTACGGGAGCGGTGCGCAGCAGCTCGGATCAACTGGCCGTGCTGTTCTTTGACGAAGTGCTGAAGCTGCGAATGGAGAACCGGCCGACGGCCGAGATCTTCACCGTGGCCTGGGCGGTACCCCTCGTCGCTGTCGCCGGCTCGCTTGCCTCGGGAGTCATCTCCGACAAATTCTTCAAGGGACATCGCTCGCCGGTGGCGATGGCATTGTATTTCATGCAAGCGGTTCTCATTGGACTGGCGGCCGTGGTCTTTTATTCCGGGGCGATCCGGCCGGGTTCCATGGGTGTTTTTCTGGGCTGTTTGGTGTTAATCCTGATCTCACTAATGGTCAACTCGACGCACTCCCTTGTGGGCGCCGCCGCACCAATGGACATTGGCGGGCGCAGGATGGCGGGCTTTGCGTCCGGCGTAATCGATTCATTCCAGTACTTCGGGATGACGATTTTCCTCCCGGTGACGGGATGGCTGATTGACCGCTATGGATGGGGAGTGTGGTTCCCGACCATGGCCGGCTTCGGGATTGCGGGCGGAGTGGCCATGCAGCTCGTCATGCGCAAACAGCGGGCGCTCGGGCATTTTGTCGACCTGAAATAGGACCTACGTTTCCACCGTCGCCGGCCGGCCTCTGCCCATCTTGAGCAACGCTCCGAAATAATCGCGGTTCATCTTCGCGATGAAACTCAGGCCGATTCCCTTGGGGCACACGGCCTCGCAGGAACCGGTGACGGTGCACGCGCCAAAACCTTCCTCGTCCATCTGCTCGACCATGGCGAGAACGCGTTTCTCTTTCTCCGGCCGACCCTGCGGCAACAAATTGAGGTGCGACACTTTTGCGGCCACAAAGAGCATGGCGCTGGCGTTCTTGCACGCCGCCACGCACGCTCCGCAGCCGATGCACGCCGCGGCGTCCATCGCGAGGTCAGCGTTCTGTTTCGGCACGGGGATCGCGTTGCCGTCGGGTGCCGAGCCGGTCGAAACGGAAACAAACCCGCCCGCCTGGATGATCCGGTCGAACGCGCTGCGATTGACAACCAGGTCTTTGATCAGCGGGAATGCGCGCGAACGGAACGGTTCCACGGTGATTGTCTCGCCATCATGGAAACTGCGCATGTAGGTCTGGCACGTGGCGACCTTGTACTCGGGGCCGTGGGGTTCGCCGTTGATGACGCAGGAGCACATGCCGCAGATGCCTTCGCGGCAATCGTGATCGAACGCGATCGGCCCCTGGCCGCGCCGCGTCAGGTCTTCGTTGACGACATCGAGCATCTCGAGGAACGACATGTTGGGATTGATGTCCTTCGCTTCGTAGGTCTCGAATCGCCCCGGCGCTTCCGCGTTGCGCTGCCGCCAGACTCGGAGTGTGACGTTCATCACTTGTAACTCCTCTGCGCCAGATGGACCTCCTCGTACACGAGCGGCTCCTTGTTCAGGGTCGGCGTCTTCCCGACGCCCGTGAATTCCCACGCGGCGACATAGGCATACTGCTCGTCGTTGCGCTGGCATTCGCCATCCTCGGTCTTGTGCTCCTCGCGGAAATGGCAGCCGCAGGATTCGTCGCGCATCAACGCGTCGTAGACGATCAATTCCGCCAGCTCGAGGTAATCGGCCACGCGCCCGGCGCGTTCCAGCGACTGGTTGAGTTCCTCGCCCTCACCGGGCACGTTCACGTTCTTCCAAAACTCCTCGCGCAACGGCGGGATCTGGGCCAGCGCTTCCTTGAGGCTTTTTTCGGAGCGCGTCATGCCGCAGTGCTCCCACAGGATTCGGCCCAGTTGTTTGTGGAACTCCGTGATGGTTTTCTTCCCGCGAATCGCCAGCAGCTTCTGGATGCGCTCACTTGTTTCCTGCTCGGCCTGTTTGAATTCCGCCGCGTCGGGCTTGGGCCGCGAGCCGGGTTTCTGCGAGGCCAGGTAATCACCGATGGTGTACGGGAGCACGAAATAGCCGTCCGCCAATCCCTGCATCAGCGCGCTGGCGCCGAGCCGGTTCGCGCCGTGATCGGAGAAATTGGCCTCGCCGAGGACGTACAATCCCGGCAGATTGCTCATCAAATTGTAATCCACCCACAGCCCGCCCATCGTGTAGTGGATCGCCGGGAAAATGCGCATCGGCGACTTGTAGGCGTTTTCGTGGGTAATCTCGTGATACATATCGAAGAGATTGCCGTAGCGCTCTTCGATTTTCGCTCGTCCGAGGCGCTGAATTGCATCGGAGAAATCCAAGTAGACGCCCAGGCCGCTCTCGCCGACGCCGCGGCCCTCGTCGCAAACCTGTTTGGCCGCGCGCGAGGAAATATCTCGCGGGGCCAGATTTCCGTAGCTTGGGTATTTGCGTTCGAGATAATAATCGCGCTCGTCCTCGGGAATCTCGCTGGGGGACCGTTTGTCGCCCTTCTTCTTCGGAACCCAGACCCGGCCGTCATTGCGCAACGACTCGCTCATCAACGTGAGCTTCGACTGATAATCGCCCGTGACGGGGATGCACGTCGGATGAATCTGCGTGAAGCACGGGTTGGCGAAGAGCGCGCCCTTCTTGTAGGCGCGCCAGATGGCGGTGGCATTCGACCCGCGACCGTAAGTCGAGAGATAATAGGCGTTCCCATAGCCGCCCGATGCCAGAACAACCGCGTCGGCGGAATGCGACGAAATCCGGCCCGTGACCATGTCGCGCACGACGATGCCTTTGGCGTGGCCGTTGACCACCACCAATTCCAGCATCTCGGTGCGCGGAACCAGCGTCACCTGACCCAGCCCGACCTGACGCATCAACGCCTGATACGCGCCGAGCAGAAGCTGTTGGCCGGTCTGACCCCGCGCGTAGAACGTTCGGGAGACCTGCGCGCCGCCGAAGGACCGATTCGCCAGATAGCCGCTATATTCGCGGGCGAACGGCACGCCCTGGGCGACGCACTGGTCGATGATATTGACGCTGACTTCCGCGAGACGATGGACGTTGGCCTCGCGCGACCGAAAATCACCGCCCTTGATCGTGTCATAAAAAAGGCGGTACACGCTGTCCCCGTCATTCTGATAATTCTTCGCGGCATTGATGCCGCCCTGGGCTGCCACGCTGTGGGCGCGGCGCGGACTGTCTTGAATGCAGAAGGACTTGACGACGTATCCCAGCTCGGCCATCGACGACGCCGCCGACGCGCCCGCGAGCCCGGTGCCGACGACGATGACCTCGTACTTGCGTTTGTTGGACGGATTGACCAGCTTGATCGAGGCTTTGTGCTTGTCCCATTTCTGAGCGAGCGGGCCAGCGGGGATTTTGGCATCGAGTTTCATGTTACTTCACCGCCCCGGCCAAAACGGCCAGTGGAATGGAAATATAGCCCAGAAAAATCACCACGGCAGCGACCGTTGCCAGACGGTCGATCAGCGTTTCGTAGACCGCATTCTGCAGGCCGAGCGACTGGAACATCGCGCTGGCGCCATGGCTCAGATGAAAGCACAACAGGCCGATGCTGAGAATGTAGAAGCCCGAGACCCAGCCGTTCGAGAAACCGAGTACCATCATCCGATAAATGTCATGCCAGCCGTTGGCGTCGTGCAGGTCGCGAAACTCGGGGTGAACGATCAGCAACGTGTAATGGGCCAGATGGAAACAGACGAATGCGAAGATGATCAGGCCGCTCCAGATCATCGTCCGCGAGGCGAGTGTCGCATCCACGACCTCCTTCACGTCGTACGGGGTCCCGCGTGCGGCCCGATTCTCCAACGTCAGCGAAATGGACGACCAGATGTGAATGCCCACGAACACCAGCAGGCCAATACGGGCCGGCCAGAGGATCTCGGGAGTTGTTTGCAGGAAGTGGCCGTAGCGGTTGATGGCTTCGGGCCCGAGGAATATCTGCAGGTTTCCCAGCAGATGGCCGATGACGAACAGAAAGAGTCCCGCGCCGGTAATGGCCATAAGGAACTTCTTGCCCAATGACGTCGTAAAAAGCCGCACCAACATTACTACCCTGTTACCGAAAGCGGCGCGAGAATTCCAGAAGTATTTTCCCAACGCCGGCGGGGCCAATCCGGACGGGGGCTAGTTCGCGGTCGCGGCGGCGATGCGGTCGCGCTTTTCGGGATAGGCCAACCGGCGGAACCGGCGGATTTCCGCCGTCCGCCGTGCTCGCGGAAGCTCATCGAGATGGCGGACGTAACGTCGGGCCAGCCGGTTGGTTTCGCGATACCGGTCGGTCAACAACGGATCGTCAAAGGCGGCATTATCGCGGTCGAACACACAGGCCTTGAGCCAGCGTCGATCGGCATCGGTCAGCCGGCGCGATTTGTTGAAGAAGGCGCAGTATTTCTGGAGCACCAGATACGTGTCGACTTTGGCCTGGACTTCCAGGTCGCGCACGAACATCTCGCTGTGAATGTCACGCACTCCTTCGCGGAACTTCAGGACGGCGTGGACCGCGTGGTCGAGTTCCTCCAAAAACACCATAAACGGAACGATGTTGTCGTCATTCAACCCGCAGGCGGGGTTGTTTCGTTCGAGCGCTTCGATGATGTCCGGGTCGTAATGAATTCCCAGGCGCAACTTGCCGTTCACGACGCGCAAGAAGACCCGTCCCAGATCGGAAATCTGCGCGGCGCTGGCGCCGGCCATGGCCGAGAGCGCGCGGCTGCGGTCGCGGTCGAGAATGAAATCTCCGAAGTCTACTCCCGTTGATCCGTAGGTGCGCTCCAGCAGCAACTGAATCTCACCGAGCAAGGTCATCTCCCACATATCTAGCAACTTAGGTGCCACTACCAAAAATGCGGAGGCCAGGAAATTCAAGGCGCGCAGGTCGACGGCTTGCGTTGCCGGCGGTTTGTGTGTATAGAAAGTGGCGGAGGCGTGAGAACGTCACTATGAGCAAACCGAGAATCATTGCCTGGCTGAAACCGAGTTGCGGATGGAGCAACGGCGTGCGCGCCGTGCTGCGCAAATACGATCTGCCGTTCGAGGACCGCGACATCATCAACAACCCCGCCCACTACGAGGAGATGGTCGCGCGCAGCCGACAAACGCTGCAACCGACGCTGGAGATCGACGGCCAGGTGCTGGCCGACGTGAGCGGCGAAGAAGTCGAGTCGTGGCTGATCGAGAAGGGCTACGTCAAGCCCAGCACCGTGTCAACCGATGTGCCCACCAACCAGGCCTGTCAGGACCATCCGGCGCCAACGCCCAACGTGAGATTTGGTCGACGATAACCCGCGCCGCGTCTTCCGGCAGACGATCAAATGATCTTGCTGGCTCGCAGGGCCTTTTCGGCGGCGCTACGCTCGGCGACGTGGACGATGACCATGGCGGGCTGGTCGTAGGCGACAGCCGTCGCGTAGATGTAGTCGATGTTCAGGCGGGATTTGGCAAAGGCATCGGCGATGTGGGCCAACTGACCGGGTTTGTCGGAGATGGTGACGCCCAGCACGGTGGTTTCCGTAACGTCGTAGCCCAGTTTCTGCAGAATCTTGCGCGCTTTTGCCGGGTCGTTCGTGACCAGCCGCACCATGTTAAGGTCGTAGCCGGAGGAGGAATCGAGGGCAATGAGATTGACGCCGGCCCGGGCCATGGCCCGCAGCGCTTCGGCGAGCTTGCCGGGTTTGTTCGGCGTGACAATCGTCAGTTCTGTGAATTCTTTCATCTCCGATCCTCGCGGACGTTTGACCTTCCGTCCGCGGGAATGATACAAGTGAACGCGGCGCGAGGCAAGTCGCCTCGCCACGATCGAAACCCATGACGTCACGGCAAGACCGGCACGCCGGCCAACACCTCTGCATCGGGATGCCCGGCACGACATTGACTGCAACCACCCGGCGGTTGCTGAACTCGGTGTGCCCCGAGGCCGTTGTGCTGTTTGCGCGCAACATCGACGACGCGGCGGAACTTCGCGCATTGACCCGGGCGCTGCGCACAGAATTCGGCCACCGTCCGCTCATCGCCGTCGATCAGGAAAATGGTCGCGTCAACCGCCTGCGGGCCATCATCGGCGAAGCGCCGACGATCGCGGCGACGAAGAAGTCGGGCGATGTGAGCCGGGCGGCGGATTGGGGACGAAAGACGGGGCGCTCGCTTCATCAATTCGGTATCGACATCGATTTCGCCCCCGTGCTGGATCTGGAGTTGTTCGATGAGAAGACGGATAACGCGCTGCGGGAGCGTTGCTGGGGGCGGACTGCCGAGGAAGTGAGCCGCTGGGCGGGCGCGTTTCTGGAGGGGCTGGAAGCGGAGGGCGTAGCGGCGTGTCCGAAGCATTTTCCCGGCTTGGGCGGCGCGACGCTCGATTCCCACGAGAAACTCCCGACGATCCGACGCACGCGTGAGCAACTCGTCGGCGAGGATGTCGCGCCGTATGTGAAGCTGATGCCACGGCTCAGCTCGATCATGGTCGGGCATGGACATTATCCCGCGTTCGATGGCAAGAAACCGCGCCCGGCGTCTCTGTCAAACGCCATCGTGACCGGACTCCTTCGTAATCAACTGGGGTTCAGCGGACTGGTACTGACCGATGACATGGAAATGGGGGCGATCTCGCAGATCGGTTCGTTCGAGGGCGCGGTCGTCGAGGCATTCCTGGTGGGGGCGGACATGATTCTGGTGTGCCACACGGTGGAGAAGGCGCTCGCCGCCCACGAAGCGCTGACGAAGGCGATCGAATCTGGCCGGATTCGAAGGGAGCAACTGGCCCAATCTCAAGAACGAATCCGGCGATTCCGCAACGCACGGATCACCGACAAGGGCTGAGTATCGATGGACTGGCACGACAAATTCAACCAGCGGGTGATTCGCTGCCGATTGTGCCCGCGATTGACGGTCTATCGGGAACGAATCGGCCGCGAGAAGAAGCGGGAGTTTCGTGACTGGGACTACTGGGCGAAACCGCTGCCGAGTTTTGGCAGCCCGAGCGCGCGATTGCTCGTCGTCGGACTGGCCCCGGCGGCGCACGGCGGAAACCGGACGGGGCGGTTCTTCACGGGCGATTCATCGGGGCGATGGCTGTTCCGCGCGCTGCACAGGGCCGGGTTCGCCAGCCAGCCGACGTGGCAGCGGCGCGACGACGGGATGAAATTGATCGATTGTTACATCACCGCCGTGCTGCATTGCGCCCCGCCCGATAACAAGCCGCTTCCCGAGGAGATCGAACATTGCCGCGTGTATTTCGACGAGGAATTGAAACGTCTGAAACATCTGCGGGCCGTGATCGCGCTCGGCAAGATTGCCTTCGACAACTATCTCAGGGGACTGCGGCGGCTGGGCGTCCCGATGCCGAAACCGCTGCCCAAGTTTGCCCACAACACAATCCACGAAATGGACGCGGGATTACCGGCGCTGATTGCCTCGTATCATCCGAGCCGGCAAAACACCAATACCGGCAAGCTGACCGAGCCAATGTTCGACGCGGTGTTCGAGCGCGCGCGGCGGCTGCTTGACGGGGTTGACTAACGCAACGCCCGGATCGCCTTGCGTGTATCGGACACGTGGGCGACGATGACCGCCTCGGAGTTCGGGCTGCCGGCGGTGGCGTACAGGTAATCAATGTTGACCTTGGCGCTGCCGAGAGCGTCGGCGACGCGGGCGAGCGCGCCGGGTCCGTCGGCGACGGGAACGCACAGTACTTTCGTCTCGCCGATGTCCAGGCCGCGTCGGCGCAACACGGCACGGGCCTTGGCGACCCTGTCCGGAACGAGTCGCACAATGTTGTACTCGAATCCGCCGGAGGCATCGATGGCGAGGAGGTTCACCTTGGCTTTGGCCAGCGCGCTGGCGACTTCGGCGAGCGTGCCGGGGCGATTGGGCAGGACGATGGAGATTTCGGTTCGTGTTGTCATGTTGTGCTCCTGGCGGTCATGTACTGTGCGACATCGCGTCGACGAACGAGCACGCGAAGATGGCGTTGAGGCCGAGCGCTTGCGCTCTCTCGATCAGTTCGGGGCTTTCGGCGCCGGGGTTGACCCACAATTCCTGGCAGCCTTTCTCGGCGATCTCGTCGAGGACCTTGATGCCGATCGGCGGCGGAAGATACAGGCTGACGCGGTTCAGCGCGACCGGGACATCGCGCACCGATTTGTAGCAGGTCAAGCCTTCGACGGTCGATTCCCGGGGATTGACGGGATAAACATCGTAGCCCGCGCGCAGATGCGCGTGGATGGCCTTGTTGCTGAACTTCGATTTGTCAGCCGACGCACCGACGATTGCCACGGTCTGCCTGCTCACGCTGCCATCAGCCTCCGAGATACGATCTTTTCACCTGCTCATTGTTTATCAGGTTTGTCGCGGTATCTTCCAACACAATTCTGCCGGTTTCCAGCACGTATCCGCGATGCGCGACGTGCAACGCCATGTTGACGTTCTGTTCCACGAGCAGGATTGTGGTGCCCTGGCGGTTGATTTCGCGAATGACATCGAAGATTTTTGTCACCACCATCGGCGCCAGCCCGAGCGACGGCTCGTCGAGCAGCAGAAGTTTCGGGCGCGCCATGAGGGCGCGGGAAATGGCCAGCATCTGTTGCTCGCCCCCGCTCAGGGTGCCGCCGAGCTGCGCCTGGCGGTTTTTCAGAATCGGAAACGTGGCGAACACACGCTCCAAGTCATCGCCCAAGCCGTTGTCCTGATCGCGCTGAAACGCGCCCATCTCGAGGTTCTCCCGGACCGTCAGACGCGGGAAGATGTGTCGTCCCTCCGGCGACTGGGAGATGCCCAGTTTCACAATCTCATGGGGCGGGCGGTTCTGGATGGCCTGGCCCTCGAAGAGAATTCGTCCCTGACGGCAGGCGTTGATCCCGCTGATGGTCATCAGCGTGGTGGATTTGCCCGCGCCGTTGGCGCCGAGGACCGCAACGATTTCGCCTTCGTTGACGGCGATGCTGATACCCTTGAGAACATCAACTGGGCCATAGCCGGCGTGGAGGTCTTCGACCTCCAGTAAAGGATGAGGGATGAGGGATGAAGGATGAATCGGCATTTCTCTAGTTGTTCTTAGATTTCGTATTTAGCACGATGGTGACGAAGATCGCCGTCAGTTCATCCGTCTCGTTGAGGAGCGGTGCCAAGCGTGCTGCGGCTATCAGGCCGGAATCTCCCAGTAGTTCGAGCCAGTAGGCTGGTTCCTCAAGTTCCTGGAGAGCTCCCTCGATCTTCTTGATGAAGTCCGCGTTGGATCTCGCTCGACAGGCTTCCCGGTAGTGCGCGCCGACCGAGGTGCCCGAGCGGAGTAGTTGCTTGCCGAGCACTTGGGCCTCGACTCTTTTGGGAAGGGCACTGTAGAGGCGCACAATCCGAAGCGCATACGCTCTTGTGCGAAGTGTCAAATCCTGTCCTTTGCTCGGTTTCATACTTCCGCCCTCAGCCTTCATCCTTTCCAAGGTATGCTTCGATGACGCGCGGATTGCTGCGCACTTCGGTGGGAATGCCCTCGGCGATTTTCTCGCCGTGGTCGAGGACGGCGATGCGGTCGGAGATTCCCATGACCACGGGCATGTGATGTTCGATGAGCAGCACGGTGATGCCGCGATCGCGGATCTCGTGAATGAGCTTCATCAATTCCTGCGCCTCGGCGGGATTCATGCCCGCGGCGGGCTCGTCGAGGAGCAGGAGGCGCGGCTGGAGGGCGATGGCGCGGGCGATTTCGAGGCGGCGCTGGTGGCCGTAGGAAAGATTCTCGGCAAGTTGATGGGCTTCGGTATCGAGCCGGACGAACCGCAGGATTTCTGTGGCGCGTCGTTCCGCCTCGTGTCGCTCGCTCCAGAACAACGGCAGACGCAGGGCGGCGTGCCAGAATCGGGTTTGGAGGCGGCTGTCCATCCCGAGCAGCACATTGTCGAGCGCGGACATCTGGTTGAAGAGCCGGATGTTCTGGAACGTGCGGGCGATGCCGGCGCGCGCGGCCACCTCGGGCGCGTAGCGGGTGCGAGCCCAGATCGCGAACGCGCCGCCGAGCCCGATGATTCCGCCGATGAGGAATGGGAACAGGAAACGTCGGCCGGGTTCGTCAGTGAAGTAGGCCGCTCCCGCGCCGAGTGCCTTCGTCCACGGGAACGCCTGTTGATAAGAGTAATTGGCCGTGATCACCGCGTCCCACAACGGCTCGATGCTCACGGCCAGGACGAGGCTCAAGGCCGCGACCAAGCCGACCAGCGCCAGCGCCAGCGCCGTTGTTGCGCGGAACGATCGGCGGGTTTCGTGGCCGTCGAAACGGATCGTGCCCGCGGTCGGTTCGTGGATCCCCGTGACGGCGTTGAACAGCGTGGTCTTGCCCGCGCCATTCGGTCCGATGACCGAGACGATGTTTCCCGAGGGGATGTCCAGCGACACGGCGTTGACCGCGGTGAGTCCGCCGAATTGCACGGTGAGATCGGAGATTTCGAGGAGATTCATGATGGCGGAGGCGCGTGCGGTTCTTGTGGATGAAGTTCGGCCTTCACCTGGCGCGACGGGAGCAGGCCCTCGGGACGGAAACGCATCATGAGGATGAGCGCCAGGCCGTAGAGCATGTACTTCCAGTTGCCCGGCGCGGTGAACACGTTCGAGCTGCTGATAAGCTGATGCGCCTTGAGAAATCCCGTGAGCGTTTCGAGCACGATCGAGTTGAAACCGGTGATGACCAGCGCGCCGAGCAACACCCCGCCGATGTTGCCCATGCCGCCGACGATGACCATGCACAACGCGATGATCGAGACCTGAAAATCGTAATTGCCCGGCTCGCCGCTGGAACCGAGGTAACTCGCCCAGAGCGCGCCGGCGAGGCTGCATTGCGCCGCGCCGAGGGCGAACGCCAGCAGTTTCATCTTCATCGGATTGATCCCCATGCAGGAAGAGGCGAGCTCGTCTTCGCGAATGGAAATCCACGCGCGACCGACACGGGAGCGGTGCAGGTTGCGATTCAGCAGGACCAGGACCGCGAGGAAGCCGAGAAACAGGTAATACCACGGCTGATAGGTTTCGAGACGGAATTGATAGCCGAAGATGGAGGGCGAGGGCAGGGGATTGATGCCTTCCGTGCCCTTGGTGATCGAGTCGAGGTTCTTGAGCACGTCCTCGACGATTTCGCCAAACGCGAGCGTCACGATGGCCAGGTAATCGCCGCGGAGCCGGATGGTGGGCAGACCGAGCAACAGCCCGACGGTCAGCCCCACGAGCACGGTCAGCAGCGTGGCCGACCAGAACCCGAGCCGGAACGGATAAATGTCGCAGGTCAGGATCGCATAGCTGTACGCGCCGACGGCCATGAACGCGGCAACGCCGAGGTTGAGGATGCCGGTGAAGCCGGTGAGGATGTTCAGGCCGAGCCCGAGCATCGCCATGATGAAAATTGGGCGCAACAGATCGCCGATGTGGTGTTCACCCGGGATCAGCAACTCGATCAATGGAATCAAGGCCGCGACGAGGAGAAACGACCAGTGAAAAAGAACTCTGCGCGGGGCTGGCATTATCTCCTCCCCTGCGAGCGAACGAGATTTGCCCCCTCACCTTGATCCTCTCCCCTGGAGAACGGGGGAGAGGAGACACCGAGAGCACACGATCCCCTCTCCCTTGCTGTGTAAGGGGAGCCGAGTCCGCGAGACGCCGCTGTCGCTTGCGGCAAAGGGTCAGGGTGAGGGTCATAGTGACTTGCCATCAAACCTTCTCCTTCGCGCGGGAGCCGAGCAGGCCGGCGGGCCGGAACACGAGCACGAGAATGAGCACCGCGAACACGAGGACGTTGGTCCAGCGGGCCTCGAGATATTGATCGCAGAACGCGCGGGCCAGGCCGATGACCAACCCACCGAGGACGGCGCCCGGCAGGCTGCCGATTCCGCCCAACACGGCAGCGGTGAAGGCGTCGATGCCGGCGCGATAGCCCATTTGGAAATAGATCGTGTTGTTGTAGACGGCAAACACCACGCTGGCCACGCCGGCGAGCGCGCCGCCAATCAGAAACGTCCGGCCGATGACGCGATCGACGGGGATGCCCATCAATTGTGCGGCCAGCCGGTCCTGGGCGACCGCGCGCATGGCTGTGCCTTCGCGCGTCCGCGTTACGAACCACGTGAGCAGGACCATCAGCGGGAGCGTGACCGCCAACACCATCACGTCCTTGCCGGTGAACTCGACGGCGCTCCGGCCGAGCAGATTGGCGTTGGAGACGAGTTCCGGAAACGCTTTCGGAGCGGCGGCGGCGCGTCCCCCGCCGAAGACTTTCATCGGCACGCCACCCCAGAGCAAGCCGATATTCATGAATACGAACGAGACGCCGATGGCGGAGACGAGCGGCGCGAGCTTGGTGGATTCGCGAAGATGACGGTAGGCGAGACGATCGACGAGCCAGTTCAACCCGCCGCAGAAGAGGGGCACGAGGAGCAGCAACAGGAGCAGGCCGAGCCACGTGCCCGGAGTTCCGCTGGCTGACTGATCGAGCCCGAGCAGGCCGGTCAGCGTCAGCCCGGCGAAGCAGCCGAGCATAAAGAGGTCGCCGTGGGCGAAGTTGATGAGTTCGATGATGCCGTAGACCATCGTGTAGCCCAGCGCGATCAGGGCGATGATCATGCCGTTGGACAACCCGATAATCAGTTGTTGCAGGAAAATCTCGCTGCCCGACATGGGGCCCACTGTAACGGCGCTGCGCAAGCCCCGCAATCGCAAATGCGCACTTCTACGGATCGAGGTTCTGCAGCGCGCCGGTCCCGAAGTCGATGCGGCGGTAAAAGCAGTTGCGGGATTTTCCGGAGGCATTATGGGTGTGGCAGATGGCGTCGCCCTTGGGGCGGACGAGGTAGACAAGCGAATTCTGCTCGCAGTTCACGCGCGCCTCAATCAACTCGAAATAGTTGCCGGAGGTTTTGCCCTTGACCCAGAGTTCGTTGCGCGACGTGCTCCAGAACGTGGCGATACGCGTTTCCAGACTCAGCCGCAGGGCCGCCTCGTTGGTGTAGGCAAGGAGAATGACTTCTTTCGTATCAGCATCTTGCACGGCGACGGGAATGACGGTGGGGCAGCGGGCCCCGACTTTGGCCAGCTTCGTGAAATCGAGACGGAGCTGGGCGCCTTCTTCCAATTCGCGGACGGCGGATTTCTCATTGGTCACGGTGCGCTCCTGTTCTTCATTTCGGAGAACCGCTGTAATGCGCGACGGCTCTCACCGCGTTTGCTTCGGACCCGATCCTGAACCATTCGATAGCGTGTACTCCTCTCACGGATTGGTAATAAATGCAAATCGTATCGACGCTCCACAGGAGATTGATTAGTTCGAAGCTAATATCTCGTTCGGCGCAGGTCTCCCGACCGCGCCGTTCATCTGACCGAAGGTCTCCCGTCTACCAAGCCACTGGCGTGATCGGCACCTCGCAATCCGCCTGCATTTCGTACCACCGTGCGGACGACCACCGCCAATGGGCGGGATGAAGCACCAAGCCTCTACGTCGAGGATTGTCGTGCAGGTAGTCGCGCTTCTGGTTGTGGAATTTCTCGGACGTGACGGCTTCTGGGTGGCGCGTGGCCTGCCAGAAGCGGCGATCACGGTCGTCCCCAGCCGCACTTGTAAGGACTGCTGAGAACGAGGCCGGCATCGCTTGCTGGCAGAACTCGGCCAAATGTCGTCCCGTGAACTTGCGGAAATCTGTAAGGGTTTCCTGCAAACGAGCGGTGTCCCATTGGCGGTCGAACACGATCAAGTGTATGTGCGTGGGCATGATGACGAACGCGTCGACGCCGAGATGCTTCTGGTCGTGGCAGAAGCGCAAGCTGTCGGCGACGATTTGACAAGGGCGTCCGCTCACGAAGACAGGCAACCAATCTGTGACGCTGAACGTGCAGAAATAGAGCGCGGCGTCGGGATGGATTCGGTAGCGCTCCATACAGAAGAGAGGATAAGGACCGGGAGACCTTCGGTCAATCAATGTGCGCGGTCAGGAGACCGGCGCACAACAGAGTATTCATTCCTCACATCCCCACGATCTTGACCGGGGTGAATTTGCCGTCTTTGACTTCCTCGACCGCCATGACTTTGAGGGAGGTGTCGCCGTTCTGGTCGAAGGACCATTTGCCGAGGACGCCGTCGAAATCCTTCAACCCGGCGATGGCGTCGGTGATGGCGGCGCGGTCCTTCTTGCCGGCGCGCTTGATGCCTTCGAGGACGACGCGCGCGGACTCGTAGCCATAGACAGCGTAGGCTTCCGGCTCGGAATTGTATTTCTTCTTGTAGTTGTCGTAGAACTCCCGGCCGCGGCCCTTGAGCTGTTCGGGTGGTAATCCACCAAAGGTGACATAGGCGCGGTCATCGAGGTTGCCTTTGCCCGCGGATTCGATGAGAGCCTGTTCGCGGCAACCATCGGGCACCATCAGTTTGGCTTTCGAGCCGCCGGCGACGAGGTCTTTGGCGATCTGGCCGGCATTGGTCTGCGTGGTGCCGCCGAAATAGACCATGTCGGCATCGGCGCTCTTGATCTTGGTCACCAGCGAACGATAGTTGGCCGCCTTCGGATCGATGCCTTCGTACCCAACGACCTGGATGCCGAGTTTGACACAGGCCCGCTTGAACACGTCGGCCACGCCTTTGCCGTAGAGTTCGCGATCGTGAAGCACGAAGACCTTCTTCACGCCAAGTTCTTTGGCCCATTCCGCGGCGACTTCACCCTGAATATCATCGGCCGGAACGACACGGAAATAATTGATTTTGCCTGACGGGCGGTACACCTGTGGTTCGTTGGGTTCGCCGGTGCCGGGTTTGGTAAGGCCAGGATAGGTATTGGCGGGGCTGACCATGGCGAGCGAGGCTTTGTTGAGGATCGGCATCGCGATTTTCGCCGCGCCGGAGTTGTAGGTGCCGATGTAGGCCATGATATCGGGATTCTCGACGGCCTTCTGCGCATTCTGGGCTTCGACGGCCGGGTCCCATTGACCGCGTTCGGGCGAGGCGTCGTCCCAGTCTTCGTAGGCGATGGTGAACTCGCCGACCTTGCCGCCGGCTTCCTCGATGGCCATGCGGATGCCGTTGACCATCGTTTGCGCCTGGGCCGTCGCGCTGCCCGTGCGCGGGAGGCTGGAGACAATCTTGATGACCGGCGAATCGGCGGCCAGCGCCGTTGACGCGGCAGCCAGGGTTGTGAAGACGAGCCCGAGAAGAAATCGTTTCATGGGCGTGTTTTTGTCACAAACGGCGGGAGGCTGCAATCCCAAAGCCCGCGCGGGGAACACGGGCTATGACTCGTGATGTGCTCCGGGCCGGAGGACGTTGACGACCGAATGACCCGACTCCCACAGTTTGTCGATGAACCTGTCGATTTTCGCGCCCTGGACGCGGGCGACGGCCATGCGCCGATTGTCGTCGCGAAACGTCAGAAAACTCAACAGCTCGAGATCGAGGTCGTGTGTGGCCTCTTCGAGGAACGTCAGGACTTTCTCGCGTTCGGTCAGATCAAACGTGATGCGGACGGCGCCCTCAAAGTTCGCCAGCATTCTGCTGAACGCGCGGAAAATGTCCGATTCGGTGATGATCCCGACGAGCAGTCCATGTCGCGTCACCGGCAGGCAGCCGATGTGATGCCGGGTCATCAACTCCGCGGCGTATTCGATCGGTTCGCCTTCGTCGACGCTAATCACGGTGCGTTTCATGATCGTGGCGATGGTACCCGCGATCTCGCCCGGTTTGATGCCAATCACCGAGAAGGGGTTGACGTGGGGCGGAAACGCTTCGACGATGTCCCGATAGGTGACCATCCCGAGGATGGAGGTTCCCTGCTGGACGACCAGGCGACGGATCCGGCGTCTGGCCATCTTGCGGATTCCCTCGACCAACGAGGCGGCGGGAGAGATGACTTCAACATTCCGCGTCATGTACATTCCGACGATCATCGAGGCACGTCCTTTCCTGTTGCCGCTGTCCGTTCATTGAATTGCCAGCCGCTGAATGGTGTAATGAGCCCCCTTCGACGGCGCGTCATCGGCCACCGAGGCCTGGGCGCGGCCGCCGACCGGTCGCGAAGCCCCGGTACAGAACGAAATCCCGGTAAAATTCGTGGCCCACCCGGCCAGTGCCACGTTCGGGGCGATTCGCTCGTTCTGCATGTAGAGCGAAAACCGATGAGTCGCCGCATCAGCCTCGATCCGGCAGCGGAGTCTCTTGCCGACATAGTTTTGTATCGGCAGACCCCAACTCATGGGATTGCGGCTGGTCGCGCCGCCCAGCAAGGTGACAATCAGCGGCGCGTTGTCGATTTGGGAGATCAGCACATCGAATGACGCCGTGACTTTCGTGCGGCTCGGAAACAGACGCGAGGCGCGCGCGTAATCATACGGGTCGCGGTCCTGCAACGTCACACCGTCCTTCGTTACGGCCACCGGCGCCCAGAGCGGGCTGTACGTATTCCATGCGACGGCATCGTTGGTCAGCGGGATGCGACTGACCCAGATGTCCTCCTTGTTGACGCTGTAGGCGACCCACATCGCGCCGTCGCGCCATGAGCCGTCGTTCGACCATTCGGAAACACCGCGGACATATTGCGGCCCGACGTTTTTGTGTTCGCCGACGTAGCGCTGCGGAGGCACCTCGCCGTGGACGATTCGCATATCGCGGAACGTCACGCCGTCGTCGCCAGTGACGATGACCAGCGGAAAGCGGTTTTTCTTGTCGGGATTGTAGACGAGCGCGTAGCGGCCGTCGCGGGTGCGCTGGCCCCAGACCTTGCCCGTGCCGGTGACGAGGGACGACGGGATGACGGGTTTCGACCACGTCTCGCCCTCGTCGGTGGAGACCGTGACCCAGCCGTTCTTGGCGATGCCGACGAGGGCACCGTCTTTGCGGCGGAAAAACGACAGGGCTTTCAGCGTCAGATTCTTCTCGCCGGAGTCGTGCCATTTCATCCGGCGCGAGCCGAGCAACGAGCCGCGGTCCTGCTGTTCGAGGAACGGGCGATTGGCCAGCAGCGCGTCGCAGGCCTCGACGAAGCCTTTGTCGGCGGAGTTCGTGTAGAAGGCGGGCGAATCAACAGGCGCTGGCGTGAGGAGTGTGAAATACGGGCCGAGCGCGTGGTTGGCGAGAATTTCGCGGACGACGAGCGCGTCGCTGTCCTTGTTGGCGAGGGCGGTCTCACCGCAGCGGAGGCCGGCGATGGCGAGCATTCGGCCATTGGGGGCGAGGAAGAAATACATGCGCAACGGATTCGAGACGCCTTGCGGGAAGAGTTCGGCCGGACGCGACCAGGTGAATCCGTTGGTGGACGTGCTGTAGACTTCGCGCCAAGGCCAGACATCCTCGTCTTTCTCGGTGGAAGTCCACGCGACATAGAGTCGGCCCTTCCACGCGGCCATGTCGAGATGGTGGTCGTAGGTCCAGCCTTTGCCGTCGGTGAGCTCGGGTTTGTCGTGCGAGGCGCGAAAGATCTGGATGTTCTGAACGCCGGGGACCGGCGGCAATCCGCCATCGGGCAGGTTCGTGTCGATCTGCGATTGCTCGGGGCCCTCGATGATGATGGGATCAGCGAAGGCCGTGGCGGAGGCGAGTGACAGCAACACCACGAGCCGATGTAGTCTCATTCCTGTGCCGTGCATGATCTGTTGCCCGAGCCAATGATAGCAGAAACCGTCTGCTTGCCAATCGGTATAGCGCGTGTTAGAAGGGCGGTGCCATGGTGAAGCAACAGCAGACGATCAAACGGGCCGTGTCATTTTCGGGCATCGGCATCCACACGGGCGCGAAGGTGAACATGACGTGGAAACCCGCGCCCGTGGACCACGGAATCAGGTTTGTGCGAGTCGATCTCGACGGCAAACCCGCGGTCGAACCGAACATTCGGAACATCGGGGATACGACGCGGTGGACGACGATCGGGGCCAACGGCACGGTGGTTCACACGGTGGAGCACGTGCTGGCGACGCTCAACGGATATGGCATCGACAATTTGACAATCGAGCTGGACGCCAACGAGCCGCCGGTGGGCGATGGCAGCGCGTTGCCGTACGTGAGGCTGATCAAAGAGGCCGGGATTCAGCCGCAGGAGGGCAAACGCGAGATTTTTCGACCGCAGGAGACGGTGCACGTGGAGGTGGGCGACTCGCTGGCGGTGGTGGTGCCGAGCGACGCGTTGCGGATCAGTTGCACGATTCACTACGGCAAGCCCGGGCTGGACGCGCAGTTTATGAGCGTGGCGATCGAGCCGGAGACATTCGAGACGCAGATATCGCCGGCGCGGACGTTCGCGCTGTACGAAGAGGTGCAATACCTGATCGATCACGGGCTGATCAAGGGGGGCAGCCTGGAGAACGCGGTGTTGATCCGCAACGAGACGATCCTGGCGACGGAGCCGTTGCGGTTTCGCGACGAATTTGTGCGGCACAAGATCCTGGACGTGCTGGGCGACATTGTGTTGCTGGGGCGACCGCTGGCCGCGCACATCATCACGATCCGGCCGGGACATTCCTGCAACGCTGCGCTGACGGCGGCGCTGGCGAAGCTCATGGAGAAGGAGCATCCGGCCCCAGTCGCATTTGCGCCGCCGGCGTCGGGCGAAACCGTCGCCGAGCCGGCGATGGACATCCTGCGATTGCTGAATGTGTTGCCGCACCGGTATCCATTCCTGCTGGTGGACCGGATTCTGAAGGTTGAGGGCGAAGAGAAGATCGTCGGGCTGAAGAACGTCACGATGAACGAGCCCTTCTTCCAAGGGCATTTCCCCGGTCATCCGATCATGCCCGGCGTGCTGCAATTGGAAGCGATGGCGCAAGTGGCGGGTGTGTTGATGCTGCGGTCGGGCGAGAACGCGGGGAAGGTCGCGTATTTCATGAGCGCCAACAATGTGAAGTGGCGCAAGCCGGTGCGGCCCGGCGACCAGTTGATCATCGAGATCGAAATGGGGCGGGCGCGCGGGAAGATCGCCAAGGCCAAAGGGGTGTGCAAGGTGGCGGGCGAAGTGGTGAGCGAGGCGGAAGTGATGTTCAGCATCGTCGGGAGCTGACGGCGGCGACCAACAGCGGATGCGACCGCGCGTGTGTTTCTTTCCAAGCACCACACGCTTATGGGGTTACGGGGTTTGTCAACCGGCGAGGTGGGGACCGGCAGCGCGTCATTTTTTTACACGTCTTTTACATGCCAATCGAGGGGTTGTGGATGTAGAGTTACGCGTGCACGGGGATACAGCCCCGCGCGAAACGAACATGGAGAAACACATTATGAGACGATGGATCAAGGAGAAGATCGGTTTTACGTTGATTGAGTTGCTGGTGGTAATTGCGATTATCGGGATTCTCGCGGCGATGTTGCTGCCGGCGCTGAATCAGGCCCGCGAAAAGGCGCGTCGGGCCAACTGCCTGAGCAACCTCAAACAGATCGGGCTGGGCATAGCGATGTACGCGGACAGCTACAACAGCCGCATGCCGTTGGATTCGAGCAGTCCGCCGTCGTTGTGCCGCTCGTTCAACCTGCTGAGCAACGTGGTCACCAGCGCGAAGATCTTTGCTTGTCCCAGCGATAGCGCGGCCAAGGTGCAGACGGGCTACGGCTTGACCAACTCGCTGTCCGGCGGCCAGTTGGGCATCAGCTACACCTATATCGCGGGTCTGTACTGGCAGGACCAGCCCGACTCGATCATTGCGTTGGATCGGATGGGCAACTCGGCGGCGGCCGGGTACTACACCATCGGCGCCAAATGGTTGGCGACGGGCTCGGCTCCGATTGCCCCGCACAAGGATCAGGGCGGCAACGTGCTGTTCAACGACGGGCATGTCGCCTGGCAGAACAGCCTGCCGTCGACCTGCGGCACCAACGATGTGCCGAACAACAGCAACGTGTTGCGCGCCGAGTCCAACTGCTCCTAGTCGGTCATTGATCGTTACCGTCCCAGACGAGCCCCGACGCCGAAACGTCGGGGCTCGCTTCATTTATTGAGCGACGTTGTTGCGGCGACAGCGATTTGCCTCGATTTGACCCGGGCGTGATGGGACGCGGGGACGGGCGGGTGGTCAGATATCCCGACCGGTGAAAAGTGTGCGTTCATCCACGAAGCTGATGCGGCTGCCGAACGGGTCGCGGGCGTAGAACATCCGCTCTCCCCACGGCATCGTCTTGATATCCGTGTCGATCACTCCTCCCGCGTCGCGGACCCGCGCCCGCGCCGCTTCGAGATCAGGGACGGCGAAATAGAGATACTGAAAGGGATGGAAATGCCAGTCGTTCGCCAGCTTGTCCCCATCGGCGGCCGGATCGTAACAGGCGAGGATTGTATTGCCACAATTGAAGTAGTGGCGACCGGGAGAAACGCGCTGTCCGGGAGTATCCAGTACGCGGCTGTAGAACGCGGCGGCCTGGTCGATATTGGCCACTGGCAGAATGACACGGTAGAGCCTCGGCGTGTTTGGCATGGAGCAGGATACCGGGGCCGGGGGCGTTGTCAAATCGCAGGCGCGGGTTACTTGAGGGTCTTGACGTTGAGCCCGGCGAGGAGGGCGAGAAGCAGGCCGATACCGGCCAGGGAAAGGATCTTCAGGCGGGGATGCTGGCGGTCCTGGAGGGAGCGGACGACGAATTTCATGACGGGTTTGCTCAGCAGGAGGACGCCGAGCATGGCGCCGAGGAGCATCCCGATGACGAGTGAACCGGTGTTGGTCTTGGCGGACGGGAGGACGAATCGGGCGAAGTAATAGCCGGCGTTCATGCCGGCGAAGAGGCACCCCATAAGCACGAGCAGGATGGTGGGATTCATGGGCGGTTTGCGCGTTGGGTCATGCCGGCAGTTGTGACAGAGTTGCGATGAGGATGTCGAGGAGGATTTGGTGAGGGGGGAGCAAGGGCCGAAGATTTACGGCGGTCGAATGTTTCCATGTTGCGGCCTGACCTCAGAGACACTCGTCAGACTGATAAGTCCGTTCGGGGATCTAATAATCGTTGTACTCCGCGATTAGGTCGTAAAGATTCTTTTGCGGCGCGCCAGCGCGACGGAGTGCGTCGACGACATACAGGTGATCCTTTTCTGCTCGGGAACATGGCAGGTCCGAATAAGAGGTGGCTTTGTACCAACCTCCGCACCGATCAAGGATTCGGAACCCCTCGCTAATCAGTGCTTCGACATCCTTGTGGTTGAGCGCCCATTGTTCATTGAAGGATTCCAAGTCCAAAGACACTTCTCTGTTTGCGTGGGCAGCGACGTTGTTGCTCCACACCCTCAGTTTCTTTACGAGCAGGCTGGCGTTTTCATCCAAGAATTCGATGTCTCTTTCAATTTGCGCTGAGTCTGGATCCCCAAAGTGAGCTACCAGGTTCTCGGAGCCGGATTGTCTTCCGAGCCTTTCTTTGAGGGCCTTCTTGCAGAATACATCCGGGTTGTCTCGCACCGCTTCCAAAAGAAAGCGCAGATGGAGGGCACGCTTGTCCTTATCATACGCCCGGCAAAGGTGTGAAATGCTTGCGGAGACGTGCGCGGCAATCGTGTACCCCCAGAAGATTGGCGAATAGTCGATCTCAAGGTTGCGGTTGGCAACTGCTTTGCGGATAGAGTTGACGATGTGAAAGTGTACGTTTGCGTCAAAAAGTTCGTGGTAGAGAAATGTGAGGTGCGCCTCAAAGTCACGGTAGAAGTTTGCGTGGGTAGTCATGGCATCGCGGTTCGTTGCCTGAATGCCTTCGTTCGATATTTGAACACGCAGAGTAGAGTGGCAGTGATTCCTCGACAAGCTCGGAATGACAACTTTGGGGAAGGGGACACGGTCCGGTAACCGGCCCGCAAGCGGGGACGTTCGCGCTACCAAGACATCTACGGCCACAACGCAGCTCGACCCAAAGCGTGGAAACGACGGGAGGCGGCGGGGATGGGCGAGGACGTTTTCGGCTCGGCGGGAGCTCCGAAGGGGTTCGGGGTAAACCGGGGCGCTGGCGCTACAATCCGGACCGCGGTCAGCGCCCGCCGCTACATAGACCGACCGTAATGCGAGACGGCGCGATACCTACGCGAATCAGCCCCGAAAGCCCTCGGGGCGGGCAGCCTGCGCCACCATGGAACGGCCGCAAGCAGGGACGCTCGCGCCACCAAAAGGCTTGCGTTGACGCCGGGCATGGGATTGTGTATAAAAGCGCTGGGGAAGGTGGCGCAGTTCTGATGGCCTCTTCAAAGATTCATTCCACCGCAATTGTTGACTCGCATGCGGAGATTGGCTCCGGCTGCGAGGTGGGAGCGTATTGCGTGATCGGGCCGAACGTGAAGCTCGGGGAGGGGTGTCGGCTGCATTCGCATGCGGTGCTGGATGGTCTGACGACGATCGGGCCGCGGTGTGAGTTTTTTCCGTTTGCATGTATCGGGCTGAAAACGCAGGATTTGAAGTATCAGGGGGGCAAATGCTACTTGGAAATCGGGTCGGACAACGTGTTTCGGGAGCATGTGACGGTGCATACGGCGACGGGGGACGGGCTGAGCACGCGGATCGGGTCGCACAACAATTTTCTGGCCTATTCGCACGTGGCGCATGACTGCGTGGTAGGGGACCACGTGGTCTTCAGCAACAACGGGACGCTTGCGGGACATGTTGTGGTGGAAGACTTTGCGATTGTTGGGGGCCTGGCGGCGATCCATCAGTTTTGTCGGATTGGGCGGATGGCGATCATTGGGGGGTGCGCGAAGGTAGTGCAGGATATACCGCCATATATGATCGGGGATGGGAACCCGGCCGAGACGCGGGGGGTCAACAAGGTGGGGTTGGAGCGGAATGGCGTGTCCGAAGAGGTCCATCGGAGCCTGCGGGAGGCGTTCAAGATAATGTGTCGAGCGGGGTTGACAGTTGGCAATGCTTTGGATAGGATACAGTCGGAACTTCCGCCGAGCCCAGAGCTCGAACATTTTATCGACTTCTGTCGCAAGTCTGAGCGCGGAATTGCCCGGTAGGTTGGTAAGCGAGTTATACCCATTCAATGGCAAGATCGAATCGCAGGCCGTTTCGAGGTTTCAGAGCACATCGGCACAGGCATGGTCCGGCAGACCAGAATATCGGTGTGCGACCTGAGCAGGAAAACCAGATGCCCGCGTCGGACGCGGGCAAAGCAGGGATTGTGAACGAGACAGAACAGCCGCAAACACAGCAGGCACAGCCGTCATCACCGCAACCAACAAGCAGCGAGGTTCGTGGCGTCCTCGAGGTGGGTGAGAAGGGGTTTGGCTTTTTGCGCAACCCGGCTCGCAGCTTCCAGATCAGCCCGAACGACATTTACGTATCGCCCGACATCATCCGCAAGTTCAAGCTGCGGCCCGGGCTCGAAATCGACGGACGCGCTGTGCCGCCGAAGAAGGGCAGTCCGCAACTGGCCGAGATCCACAAGATCAACGGCCAGCCGCCGGAGAAATGGGCGACCCTCAAGAAATTTGACGACCTGACCAGCTTGAACCCGAATGAGCGGTTCTTTCTGGAAACGGTCGAAGACCGCTACACCACGCGGGTGGTGGACCTGATCGCTCCCGTCGGCAAAGGGACGCGCGGGTTGATCGTTGCCGCGCCGCGCACGGGCAAGACCACGTTGCTGCATCACATGGCCGACGCCATCCTGACGAACCATCCGGACGTGCACACGATGGTCCTGCTGGTGGATGAGCGTCCCGAGGAGACCACGGATTTTCGCCGGTCGATCAAGGGCGGCGAGGTCATTGCCTCGACCAACGATCAGACGATCGAAGAACACGTCCGTACGGCGAAGATGGCCATCGAACGCGCCAAACGGCTCGTGGAATTTGGCCGGGACGTGTTCATCGTGCTGGATTCGATTACGCGTCTGGCGCGGGCCTTCAACAACTACATCGGATCGACGGGGCGCACGATGACGGGCGGTCTCGACGCCCGCGCCATGGAACAGCCGCGCCGCATTTTTGCTTCCGCGCGCAAAGCGGAGGAGGGCGGCTCGCTGACAATCGTCGCCACGGCATTGGTCGATACCGGATCGCGGATGGACGAACTGATCTTCCAGGAGTTCAAAGGCACGGGCAACTCGGAGTTGGTGCTCGATCGCAAGATTGCCGAGCAGCGCTACTGGCCCGCCGTGGACATCAATGCCTCCGGCACGCGCCGCGAGGAGCTGCTGCTGGCGCCGAAGGATCTGGAAGCCATCACGCGGTTGCGTCGGGCGCTGAGCGGCGCGCCACCTCTGGAAGCCATCCAACGGCTCCTGACGGGTCTGTCGAAATTCAAGACCAACAAGGAATTCCTCAAGGCGATGGCGTAAGGCCGTTCGGCCGCAGTTGCGATCACTGACGCCATGTGCGATGAATCCTCGCATGGGTCGCGTACGTGACTATCGGGAAATCGCCCACCGGCTTCGCGCATTGCCGCGTGGTGAGTGGCGCGTGGAATCCGTGGGACGCGTGTGGGGTTATCCATTCTTCTTCGTGCGGCGGGAAATCGACAAACGTGTGCCGACAGTCTGCCTCACAGGGGGAATTCACGGCGAAGAGCCGGGCAGTGTGGAAGGCGTGTTGCGGTGGTTGGAGAATGGCGAGTGGGCCAAATGGCGGGTGAACTGGTTTGTCCTGCCGTGCATCAACCCGTACGGCTGGGAACGCAACCAACGCCACAACGCCCAGCGCCGGGACATCAATCGGCAATTCCGCAATCCGGGCGTTTGCCCGGAGGCGAACCTGGTGGTGCGGCTGATGAACGGCCGACGATTTCTGTTCGTGTTGGATCACCATGAGGATGTCGACAGCCCCGGGTATTATCTGTACGAACTTTGGGCTGGACCGCCATTCCTCGGTGAACGGATCGTGGCGGCGGTCAGCAAGGTCATTCGCATCAATCACTGCAAGGTCATCGATGGCACGCCCGCGACGGGACCCGGACTGATTCGTCGGGAAGCCAGTATCGCCCGGTTGAAGCGGCGAGCCCGCTGGCCGATGGCGTACCATCTGTTTCTGAACGGCATGACACACATTCTGGGCAGTGAGACTCCCGTGTGTTTTCCCCTCCTGCAGCGCGCAACCGCGCACAACGTGGCGCTCCGAACGGCCTTGTCCGCGCTGGCCCATCCCGGTTGACCCGTGGCATTTTCCTTGTTCCGCTCGGTGCCCGCGTGCTAGCGTGGTGGCATGCGACGATGGAGCGCCTACGTATTTCTTGCCGTCCTGCTGGCTGTCCCTGCGAGCAGCAATGGACAGGTGTCCGTGCAGGTCAAGATCGACCGCGACACGCTCGTTTTGTTTGAGGCGATTCCGGCCGTCGTCACCATCCGAAATTACTCGGGCCGCACCGTCGAGCTCGCCAGCCGGGGGGACGCTGCCTGGCTGAGTTTTCTGATTACCGATGACGCTGGCGCCACCATTCTACCGGTGGGAAGTCCGCTGGCGCTTGAGCCGCTCACGGTCAAACCCGGCCAATCGGAAAGCTTCACGGTAAATCTGCTGCCCCATTTTGATCTGCGCCAGCGGGGTGTCTACCGCGTGCGGGCCGTGGTCGATACCGGCGGCGTGCGCGCCATGTCGGCGCCGGCAGAGTTCACGATCATCAATGGCCGCGAGATTTGGCGACAGACCATCGGCCTGCCGGTGACCGAAGGCGAAACCAATCAGCAGTACCGAACCTATTTGTTGCTGCTGCGACGAAGCTCCTACGATGAAGTGCTGTACGCGGGCGTCCAAGATGAGCCGCACGATCTGGTGTACGGCATGATTCCCCTGGGCAAGGTTATCGCAATGGGAGAGCCCTCGGTGAAAGTGGATGCCATCGGTCATCTTCACGTGCTGTACCGCAGCGGGCCACGCGCCATCAACTACGACGAAGTCGATCCCGACGGGAAAGTGGTGCAGCGCCTGATCTACTCGGACGTCATGTCAGTGCCGCAGCTCGCGGTGCAGAATGACGGCGCGGTCACCGTTCAGGGTGGGGAACAAGTTTATCCTCACGTCGAACGGGTCATGACCGATGAGGATTTCCGGCCTCCCCAACCGGTACTGACGCAGCCGAAGAAACACAAGCACTGGTGGTGGCCATTCGGTCCGAAGGTTGCGCCATCGTCAAACGCCAGCACCAACCAGGTGGCGACAACGGCTACAAACAGTGCACCCGCGACGAGTTTTGGGCCGCATAGTTGACCGAGGGCAGACGGAATTGTCTTCAGCTCAGGCCGCCGCCCTCGCTTGTGGACAGATTTCCAGGGCTTGAATGGCGTGGTCGTCATTCGTGGTCTTGAACACCGCGATCGACTGGGCACCAGCCAGCCGCGACGTATAGGAATAGAGAATCTCCACGCCGGATGATCCGAGATGCGCGCCGATGGCTGCCGTTGATCCCAACTCGTGTGGAGCGCCAACGACCACAACCGAATTCGCTTTGCAGGAACGTCCGGCGGATTGGAGCATGTCCTTCGCTTTCAGCGCGTCGTTCGTGACGAGAAGCATCACCAAGTCATCTTGTTCGGTGTACGTGCAGTAAGCGAGGACACTCAGACCGCGCGATGCCAGGGTCGACAACACTTCTTGGACTGCCGCAGACCTGTTCCCGAGCCGAACCGCAATCTCTACCTCTTTGCGTGCCTTCGCCACAAAAAGCGCCTCGTTCCACTATACGCCCGCGGGAAGATTCTGCAAATGAAATGCTCTGCGCGGCAAACAGTTACGGATGGAAACCTGCAGGCCTCGACTTAGTTGGCTTTCACGCTCGCCGGATCGTAGGACTCGACGGGAGGACACGCGCACACAACATTACGGTCACCGTAGACGTTGTCGACGCGCCCCACAGCGGGCCAGAACTTGTGCTCGCGCGTCCACGGCGCAGGGAAGGCAGCTTGCTCACGACTGTAAGGATGGTCCCACTTGTCCGCGGCAATCACATACGCTGTGTGGGGTGCGTTCTTCAGCGGATTGTTCGCCTTGTCCATTCCGAACGATTCAATGGCCTTGATTTCCGAGTGGATCGCAATCATCGCATCACAGAAACGATCCAGCTCGGCCTTCGATTCGCTCTCGGTCGGCTCGATCATTAACGCGCCGGGCACGGGCCACGACATTGTTGGCGCATGAAATCCGTAATCCATCAGACGCTTGGCAATATCCTCAATCTCGACGTTGGCGACAGCCTTGAACTGTCGACAATCCACGATGCACTCGTGCGCGACCAGGCCGCCGTGCCCCCGGTAGAGCGTGGGGAAGTACGGTTCGAGTCGTCGCACGATATAGTTCGCATGGAGAATGGCGACCTTGCTCGCATCGAGCAGTCCGTTGGCCCCCATCAACCTGATGTACATCCAGGGGATGACCAGAATGCTGGCGCTGGCCCAGGGCGCGGCCGAGACCGGGCCAATAGCCGTGGAGGCATCAGGTTTATGCAGAGGGTGGCTCGGCAAAAACGGCGCGAGGTGCGGCGCGACCGCAATCGGTCCCATGCCAGGCCCGCCGCCGCCGTGCGGTATGCAGAAGGTCTTGTGGAGATTGATGTGGCAGACGTCAGCCCCGATGTCACCCGGCCGGCACAATCCAACCTGCGCGTTCATGTTGGCACCGTCCATGTAGACCTGCCCGCCGTTCTCATGAACGACCTGACACACCTCGCGAATGGCTTCTTCGAAAACGCCGTGCGTGGACGGGTACGTGACCATCAGCCCGGCGAGTTTGTCGCAATGCTCTTGTGCCTTCGAACGGAGATCGGCGACATCAATGTCACCACTGTCTTCACACGCCACGGGGACAACGCGGAAGCCTGCCATCACGGCGCTGGCCGGGTTGGTTCCGTGGGCGGAGACGGGTATGAGGCACACGTCGCGTTGGCCCTGCCCGCGCCGCTTGTGGTACTCGCGAATGACCAACAGACCGGTGTACTCGCCCTGGGAACCGGCGTTCGGTTGCAGGGAAACGGCGCCGAGACCGGTGATTTCGGCCAGCCACGTTTCGAGCTGTTGGAAAAGAAGCTGATACCCTTGGGCCTGTTCCACCGGCGCGAAGGGATGTAGTCCGTTCACCTCCGGCCACGTCACGGGCAGCATCTCCGACGTCGCACTTAGCTTCATCGTGCAGGACCCCAGGGGAATCATCGACGTGGTGAGCGACAGGTCCCTGGCCTCAAGTTGCTTGATATACCGCAGCATCTCATGCTCGGTGTGATGTCGGTTGAAAACAGGATGCGTAAGAAACGGCGTCGAACGAGCGAACGCCCCCAGTCCGGGCTCGGGGGCGCCCTCGACATGGCGTCCGACCAAACGATGCAAGTCCTCCATTTCGGTCGCCTCGTCGATCGACACGCCCCACGACCCGTCCGAGTACTCGCGGACGCTCACTCCCTTTGGTCTGGGTGACTTGCGAAACCGCAGCGTATCGAAAAAGGGCCCAGTCTGCGGCTCGCCCAATGCAGCCGACAGTGTCGCCGCCAACGCGCGCAGCCGTTTGGCGATCCGTCGCAGTCCTTCCGGCCCATGGTACACGGCGTACATCGATGCCATTACCGCCGGCAAGACTTGCGCAGTGCAAATGTTGCTGGTCGCCTTGTCTCGACGGATATGCTGTTCCCGTGTTTGAAGCGCCAGCCGCAACGCCGGCCAGCCCTGGGCGTCCTTCGAGACTCCGACCAACCGGCCGGGCATATGCCGTTTGAACGCGTCCCGCGTGGCAAAGAACGCGGCGTGCGGCCCACCGTAGCCCATCGGTACGCCGAACCGCTGCGCGCTGCCGACAGCGACGTCAGCGCCGAATTCGCCCGGTGGCTTCAACACTGTGAGCGCCAGAAGATCGGTCGCAACGACGGCCAGCGCCTTGTGCTGGTGAACCTCTTGGATGAACGGCGCGTAATCCACTACCGGACCGTCGGTGGCCGGGTATTGGAGCAACGCGCCGAACACTTTTTCGGTAAGCGCATATTCGGCGTGATTGCCGACCACGACTTCGATTCCGAGCGGTAATGCGCGCGTCCGCACGACGGCGATGGTCTGCGGGTGGCAGGTTTCCGAGACAAAGAAGATGGTTCGTCCGCCGCGCCCCTGCAGCCCGTGGCACATGCTCATCGCTTCGGCGGCTGCTGTTGCTTCGTCCAGAAGAGACGCGTTGGCGACTTCCAGCCCGGTGAGGTCGGCGACCATCGTCTGAAAATTCAACAGCGCTTCCAGTCGTCCCTGGGAGATTTCCGCTTGATACGGCGTGTAGGCCGTATACCAGCCGGGGTTCTCCAAGATGTTGCGCCGAATGACGGTCGGCGTGAGGCAATCGTAATATCCCATACCAATGAACGACCGCCGCAATTCGTTCCTCGCCATCATTGCTTTCAACTCGGCGAGCGCCGCGTGTTCGCTGCTTGCCACGGGGAGTGAGAGCGGCCGTCCCAGTCGGATCCCCGCCGGTACTGCGGCGTCGATCATCGCGTCGAGTGTGGGAAACCCGACGACGCGCAGCATCTCCTGAATCTCCTCCGGACTGCTGCCAATGTGACGCTCGGCAAACCGATCGGCCTCGTGCATGGTCAGGCACCGATGTGATGGGCGTAGTCGTCCGGATTGAGCAGCTCGCCGAGTTCGCCCGGATCACTCATCGTGATGGTGAACATCCATCCCTTTCCGTAAGGATCCTGATTGAGCGCCTCCGGCGCATTCGACAGCTCTTCGTTGACGGCGGCAACGTCGCCGGACACGGGCGCATAAATATCGCTGGCCGCCTTCACGCTCTCGACCACGGCGCATTCCTTGCCGGCCTCGACGCGCGCGCCGACAGCGGGCACTTCGACGTAGACGACGTCCGACAGTTCGTTCTGCGCGTGATCGGTAATCCCCACGACCGCGGTGTTGCCCTCGACCCGCACCCATTCATGGGACTTGGCATACTTCAAATTCTTCGGAATGTTCATGGGCCTCTTTTCAGAATTGGTTTCTTTTCGATTACCGCAGGACATCTCCGCTGGCGGATTTCAATCTCGATGGCCCCGCCCGTTGTAGCTGCGGCTGTTTCGACATATCCCATGCCGATCCCCACGCCCAGTGTCGGCGATTGCGTGCCGCTGGTCACCTCGCCAACCTTGCGGCCACCCGCCAGAATCGGATAATGGGGCCGTGGTGGCGGCGACTTCTCCGTCATTCGGAAGGCAATCAGTTTACGGCGAACGCCGTGGTCCTTCTGATCAACCAGAACGTCCCGCCCGACGAATAGCTTCTTGTCGAACGATACAAATTTCCCGAGCCCTGCCTCCACAGGCGTCGTCTCCTCCGTGATATCGTTCCCGTGAAGAGGATAACACATTTCCAGGCGGAGAGTGTCTCGGGCGCCCAATCCGCACGGCTTGATCCCGAACTGCTGACCCCAGCCGAGCAGCATCTTCCAGAGTTTGGGGGCGTCTGTCGCCTCGCAAAACAGCTCAAACCCGTCCTCGCCCGTGTAGCCGGTCCGCGCCACCCAGCATTCTGCCCCAAAGACTTCCTGGCGTTGAATGTGGAAGCGCGGGAGCAACGGGGAAAACTCAAAGAACCGGCCTGCGAGCGGCCCTTGGAGCGCCAAACCCGCGAAGCGATCGCTCAGGTTCTCGATCACCGCGGATACGGTCGCGTTGGTGTTCATCCAAATGAAATCCGTTTCGATGTTGGCCGCGTTCACAATGACCAGATAGACGCTCGGCTCAAGACGGTACACAATCAGGTCGTCGATGACGCCGCCCTGATGATTGCACAGCAACGTGTACTGGGCCTGCCCAACTGCCATCTTACTCACGTCGTTCGTGAACAACTCGTTCAGCGCGCGCTCCGCGTTCGGCCCAGCCACCAGAAACTCACCCATGTGCGAGATGTCAAACAGACCCACGCGTTCCCGCACGGCCGCGTGTTCCTCCAGAATCCCTGAGTATTGCACGGGCATCTCCCACCCGCCAAATGGCACCATTTTCGCACCGCATTCGAGGTGTGCCGCGTACAGGGGCGTCCGCCGGAGTAATTCGGTGCTCTGCATGGCCGGGGTACGTTAACGGCGTGGTCAAGGCGTGTCAATTTGGAATGCGGCGTCGCAGCTCGGGAAGTCCGGGCGACCGGTCAAGGGTGGATTTGTGTGACGACGGAGATGGTTTTTTGATTGAGTCTCCTCGTCGAACGTCCTATACCGTCACGGCATGAGTGAGCGAATCTCTGTCGAGGCCGTCGTTACGGAGAAAACGTTCGTGGGAAAAGTGAGTTTCCCCGCATCGGTGCCCGAGCAGTTCTTCGACCTGATCCGTTTTCCCGAGGACTTGTACGAATATATTGGGAAAATGGGCCTGAACGAGCGCACCATAAAATTCCTGCTGGCGGCACTGAACGGCAAACGGGCGCTCAAGGCGCGGGTCGACCTTCAAGACATCGCCATCAAGACAGCGATGCAGTATTCGGAAATGGATGCGATTGTCCGCGATCTCATTGAGAAGAATTACGCCAGCCTCGGCGACCGGCTTGACCTCTACCGGTTCTGGGTCGTGCTCCTGCATGTCAAAGGCGTTCGGTTCGTACCTGCCCGTGACTGAGCGGGCGATGTTTGCCTTCCGCGACCGTTACTGGTATCGTTCCGGACAGTTGCCATGAGTGACCGCGCCCAGACAACGTCGGTTCAATTCAATCCGATTGAGGAATGTCTCGAAGATATTCGTCAGGGACGCCTTATCATCGTGACCGACGATGAGGACCGCGAAAACGAAGGTGACCTCATCATGGCCGCCGAGAAGGTCACGCCGGAAGCGGTCAATTTTATGACGAAATACGGTCGCGGCCTGATTTGTGTACCGGCGACCGAATCACGGCTCAAGGTGCTCGGCATCGGCCGGATGGTCGCGGAGAATCGCGAAAGTTTCAAAACGGATTTCATGGTCAGCGTGGACGCCCGCGACGGCGTGACGACCGGCATCAGCGCCCACGACCGCGCGCGCAGCATCCGCGTGCTGGCCGATCCCAACGCAACGCCAGAACAGCTCGTGTCGCCGGGACACATTTTCCCGCTGCAAGCGCGCGAAGGCGGCGTGCTGCGGCGGGCCGGCCACACCGAAGCATCCGTTGATCTGGTGAAAATGGCGGGGTTGTTTCCGGTCGCCGTCCTCTGCGAGATCCTCAATGAAGATGGCACGATGGCGCGGCTACCGGACCTGATGAAATTCAAGGAGCAATTTGGCCTGAAGATGTGCACGATCCGCGATTTCATCCAGTATCGGCGGATGCGCGAAAAACTGGTCGCGAAGGAGCAGGAGGTCTCGCTGCCCACAGAGCACGGTGAATTCAAGTTGCACTTGTACCGTTCCCTCGTGGATGGACAGCATCACGCGGCACTGGTCATGGGAGAAGTGCGCGGGAAGGAGAACGTGCTTGTCCGGGTCCACAGCGAATGCCTCACGGGCGACGTGTTCGGCTCGCTGCGGTGCGATTGCGGACCGCAACTGGAGGACGCGTTGAAGCGGATCGCCGAGGAAGGCGAAGGCGTCCTTGTGTACATGCGGCAGGAGGGTCGCGGCATCGGGTTCGCCAACAAGATCCACGCGTACGCGCTCCAGGAGAAAGGCCTCGACACCGTCGAGGCCAACGAACGACTGGGGTTCAAGCCCGACCTGCGGGAATACGGTCTCGGAGCGCAGATCCTTGTTGATCTCGGCCTGCACAGCATTCGTCTGTTGACGAACAATCCGAAGAAGGTTGTCGGCTTGGAGGGGTTCAACCTGAAGATTGTCGAGCAGATTCCGATTCGCGCCGCGCCAACCGCACACAACGCGAGGTATCTGGAAACGAAGAAATCCAAAATGGGGCACGCACTGTAATCATGCTGCGGGCGCGCAAGATCGAGCGACCTCACTCCGCTGTCGGGCTGCGGTTCGGCATTGCCGCGGCCCGGTACAATGTCGAGCTGGCCGATTCATTGCTGGCGAATTGCCTCGATACGCTCGCCAAGGCGGGCGCTGACATCCGCGACATAAAAGTGTTGCGGGTGCCCGGGACCTTCGAGGTCAGCGCCGCGGCGGCGAAGCTCGCGCGCAGCGGCCAGTGCGATTGCGTCATCGGCCTGGGGGTCCTGCTGCAGGGTGAAACCCGGCACGCGCAACATATTGGGGACGCCGTCGCGCATGGTCTCACGCACATATCGATTCTCATGGGCGTTCCGACCGTGTTCGGGATCGTCACCGCTGGGACGGTGAAACAGGCGCGGGTACGTTGCGTGGGCAAACAACACAATCGCGGTCACGAAGCGGCACTGACCGCCATCGAAATGGCACGGGCATGGAACGATCGTTGAAACCGCCCGGCAAACGTCGTCTGGCGCGCGAACTGGCCGTCCAGTTCCTTTACCAGTTCGACCTGAGCGGCGGCACGCTGGCTGAAGCGTTGCCGCTGTTCTGGCAGACGCAGCCCGAGGCGAAGGTAATGGAGCGCACATTTGCCGAGGAGCTTGTGCAGGGCGTGATCGGGAAACGCGTCGAGATCGATGAGAAAATCGCCAAGTACACGGAGAACTGGGACTTGCCACGCATCGCCGCCGTTGATCGCAATATTCTCCGGCTCGCCATGTACGAAATGTTGTTCCGCGACGATATCCCGCCGGTGGTCAGCATCAATGAAGCCGTCGATATCGCCAAGAAATTCTCGACGCGCGAGTCCGGGGCGTTTGTCAACGGGATCCTCGACCGCCTGAAAGCCGATCTGACCCGGCCGTCACGCACGGCCACATCCGCGCAATGAGTTCGGCAACGCACCCGCCGCGGTTTGCGGATTTGCATCTGCACACGCGGTTCTCCGACGGCTCGTTCACGCCGCGCGAGCTGGTCCAGCACGCCGTGCGGCTCGGCTTCTCGGCCATCGCCGTCACCGACCATGACACCCTCGACGGGATTCCCGATGCGCTGGCCGCTGGCAAAGAACTGGGGATCGAGGTCATTCCCGGCGTGGAGATCACCGGTCGCTACGGCTCCCAGGAACTGCACATGCTGGCGTATTTATTCGGCGACTCTTGGCGCGACTCCAACCTCCGGGCCGTGCTGCATCACGCCACGCGCGTCCGCGAGGATCGCGCCGAGGAGTTCGTCAAAAAGTTGAACACGCTGGGCATGTCATTGACGATTGAAGACGTGCGCGCCTGCGCGGAGTCCGGCACGGTCGGTCGCCCGCACATCGCCAAGGCCTTGTTGAAGCGCGGGCACGTGACGAGCGTGGACGAAGCGTTCACGCGGTTTCTCAAACGCGGCAAACCGGCCTATGTCGAGCGTTTTCGGCTGGAAGCAGCCGAGATCATCGGCCACGTCAGGCGCGCGGGCGGCGTCGCCGTGATCGCCCATCCCGGATTGAACACTCTGGACGATGATCTCGGCGACATGGTCAACCAGGGGATGGCCGGCATCGAGGTGTGGCATTCGCGGCACAGCGCCGCGCAAACGGAGCGTTATTTGCGGTTGACCAAAGAACTCGGCGTGTGCGCGACGGGCGGCAGCGACTGCCACGGCTCCGGTCGCGACGGCATGCTGCTCGGGCGGATCAAGCTACCCTACGAACGTGTCGATGCACTGAAAGCGGCGGCAAAGGTGAACGCGTAATGCGGCTCTTCCAGAAATTTCGAGATGGGCTGCGCAAGACGCAGGAGAAGCTGGCGACCGAAATCAAGCGGATCGTCACGCGCGCTCCGAAACTGGATGCCGAGTCGCTCGAAGAACTCGAAGCCGCGTTGATCTCCACGGACATCGGCGTCGACACCGCGGTCAAGATCGTCGAGTTGACCAAGGAAGCCGCGAAACAATCGGGCCAGGTTGATGTCTTTGCCATCGCGCGCGCCGAGATCGAGCGCGAGTTGGGGGTCGCGTCCCCTGGCCTGACGAAGGCGGCACAGGCACCGACGGTCGTGTTGCTGGGCGGTGTAAATGGAACAGGCAAGACGACGTCCGCCGCCAAGCTGGCACATCTGCTGCACGGGCAGGGGAACACGGCGCTGCTCGCCGCTTGCGACACATTTCGGGCGGCGGCCATCGAACAGTTGAAGATTTGGGGGCAACGGATCGGGTGCGAAGTGATTGCGGGACAGTACGGCGCGGATTCCGCGGCGATCGCCTATGACGCCTTGGAAGCGGCGATCAACCGGAAGGTCGATTATCTGCTGATCGACACGGCTGGGCGGCTGCACACGAAGAAGAACCTGATGGAAGAGATGAAGAAGATGCGGCGCTCGCTCCAGAAGAAAATGCCCGCCGCGCCGCACGAGGTGCTGCTCGTGCTGGATTCCACGACCGGCACGAACGCCCTGAACCAGGCCCGTGAGTTTCACCAGGCGCTGGGTGTGACCGGTCTGATCGTTACCAAACTGGACGGCACGGCCAAAGGCGGTATCGTCGTCGCCATTGCGCGCGAACTGAAGATCCCCGTCAAGTTCATCGGGCTCGGTGAGCAGGTCGATGATTTACAGCCGTTCGAGCCCAAACAGTTTGCCGGGGCATTGTTTGGCGAAAGCCCTGAGACGCGCCGGTAGCAACCCGGGGCAGTCGAGATACCGAAGTCCACACCGCCGGCCACGTCGCCTTGCCGCACGCTCAGCCCGGTGTTACTGTGTGCGCGGTGTAACCGAAAGAAAAACCGTGATGAAGGTCGTCCGTATTGCCGTCCTGCTTTTTGGTTCCGTTGTTGCGGCATCTCGCGCCGCGGAGACCAACAAGCTGCCGACAATGGTTACGGTGGACGGCATCATTTATTCAAACGTCACCTGGCGTACGGTGACGCCGGCAACGGTCACCATCTTTCATCAAACGGGCGTGGCGTCGATTCCGCTGGAGAAGCTGTCGCCGGAACTTCAGCAGCGGTTCGGGTACGACCCGCAAAAGGCGGCGGCGTATCGAGCGGAAGAAGCGGCGGCAGCCGAACGACGTCTGGCAGACGCTCAAGCCCGGGAACGGCTCCGCCAGCAGCGCGAGGCTGAGGCGCAGGAATCCGCGCGCCAAGAGCAGGAAGCCCAGGAACAGAAGGCGCGGGACGAGCAGTCTCGGGAAGCGTTTGCGGCAATCCAGAAGGCCAACGCCAGTGTAGAGGTCATTCCGGTGGTCAAGGTGGTGAGTGCGATCAGCCTTCTGGACACGGGAAACTATCTCGCGCAGGTTGCGCTCAGCAACCAAACAATCATCTGCGCTCACTTTGACGAAAGCGGCAAACGATACCTTGAGGAAGCAACGCGAAAGTACGCCGACTGGCAGGCCCAGCAGAATTCCGTCGGACAACAGCTTCAAATAGCAGCTCAGCCGGGAACCATCGTGCTCTACGGAGGGCGGGGCGCCGTACGAATACCGGGTGGTGGTTATGGCTTGACTTACGCGACGGGCAGTTCACCGGCAGGTCCGGCGTCTTCCCCGCCGGTCGCCGCCGTCTACGCGGTTCGGGAGGAGAACTCTTCTTGTTACTCGCTGAAGGGCAGCCGCGAGGCCGGGCAAGCGGAAGGCATCAAACTCTACGTCTGGCAGTGACGAAGGCCGTACCCTTTGGGGCAACGACCCAACCGGAACAAACTGCACGGACGGAGAAGACGAGCGCCGGTGTTTTACCCGTCACCAACGAAATCACGCAGGCTGGAATGTCTTGACGGTGCTTCGAGCTTGTGACAACATTCACAAGCGTTGGTTCTGGGTGAACATGAACAGGTGCTGGGGGCACAGCGCGGCGAGTGTTGCGGCATCGACGTCAGCTTGTTATCTGGCACAAATCAAAGAGAGGAGATGCAACAATGAAGCAACGTTCTTGGGTTGTTTTATGTGTGGCAGCGTGTCTTACGGGATTAATCGGGCAGTTGGCCGCGTTCGGCCAGACTACGAGCTCTGTATGGAGCGTAACCTCCGAGTCCACATGGAAGGCGGCGAAGCATAGCGGTACACTATCGAGCTCGGCGACCGCCGTGTTCTTGAGCGACAATACCTGCAGTCTACTTCTGGGAACCAACCAGGTCTCGGGGACGTATTCAGTGAACAAGAACGTGGTGAAGCTGCAAGTTGGCGAAGGTGGCAAGGCAGCCCTGAAAGCCTTCGCGGACGAAATCGTCACCGCATATATCGGGGCGGGAATTACCGTCACGGTCCAAGGCGTCTCATTTAAGCCGATTAAGCTGAGCAGCGGAGTCCCGGTGAGTGCGTCGGACACCGTTAAGGCAAAGGGTAGCGAGACTATCGGAAAGAAGACCTACTCCAAGGGCCTGACAATTAAGACTCAGTGGACGGACTGGACGTTGACGTCGGGCTCGCATTTTTAGGCGGACTGAGGCTTCTCCCGCGGCGAGTATCGTCGTGCCGGTTGCCGTCCGCCCTGCTGACGCCCGAACGAGTTGAGCAGAGTGGGAGTGCCGTTTCACGGCCGCCCCGAAGTGATTCGGGGCGGCCTCCTTTGTCAGGACACACCCGGTCACCTCAAGGGCCACAGGCCTGCAAAAACCGTGATTGCCTGTGGTGCCATTTTAGCTCATACTACCCAAAGCTCGATTCGACCCCCGAATTGGGAAATTAGGGAAACACGATGCGATCCGGTGCGCTGGCGTGTTTGCTCGCGACAACACTCCTCGCTTCGGCCACGGCGCAAGATCTGTCCACGACCAACATTAACATGCTGCCCCACTTCTGGGCTGCCGCGGTAAGCTCGACGAGCCCCGTCACAGTCATCTCCTTCGGCGATTCCGTCGCCAATTCCTACGCGTCGCCGTCGTATTCGCTCATCAACATGCTGGTCGCCAGCGTCGGCGTGGCCGGGTACTCGCTGAACAATTACGGAAATACGACACTCCACGGACTGGCCAATGGCGCCCAAGTCATCGCGGGTCCCACCACCCTGTGGTTTTCCGATTACTACCAACTGCCTCCCGGCGGCGCCATCTGGTTCTACGACCAAAACTCGGCCAATGGTATCTACTCCGACAAAGTCGGCGTCTTCTGGGTGGCGCAACCGCAAGGTGGTCCGATAACACTGTCCGTGTCCACAGAAGCGGGGCCGTGGGTGCCGATGTTGACGCTGAACGGGTACGCGCCGACGGCGGTAGGCGAATATACCAACGTTGTCCTGGCCGCGGATTTCCATCAGCTCCGCGTGGATGGGGTCTCCGGCACCAATTACGTCATCGGTCCGCAGTTGTTGCTCCAAACCACCAGCGGAGTGCATGTCGTATTCATGGACAAGGGCGGTATCGCCATCAGTGATGTCACCAACGTGCCTGCCGCCATCCGCGCGCCGATCTTAGCCGCGCTTTCGCCTGATCTGCTGATCTGGCACATGAAAGAAGACGGCACCACGGTCACCAGCAACGGCTTGATCTACTGCGAACACTGGTGGTCGAATGCGGCCCCGTCTTGCGACGTGGTGTATATCGGCACGCCCTATACAGCCTACGATACCAACCCGGCCACGCCGATCACGGTCGAACAAAACAACTTGGTCCGCTACATCGCCCTGCAATACAACCGCGCCTATTGCGATCTGATGGATCCCAGCGTCAGTTGGCCGTGGATGAACTCACTCGGATTCATGTCGGACGAGCTTCACTGCACCTACAACGGCGGACAGTATCTGGCCGGCTTCATGTGGAACGAGGTGTTCTACACCCTCGGGTCCGGGTTGCCGCCAGCTCCAGGTTATACCGGCGAGTTCACCGCCGCCCCAACCAACGGCACGATTTCGCTGACCACGACCTTCGCCGATCTCTCCAACGGCACCACGACGAACTGGTTCTGGAGCTTCGGCGACGGCACCACCACCGACGTCACGACCAAGAGCACGTCGCATACGTACGTTGCCCCGGGCACCTATAGTGTCACAGAGATTGTCACCGGCCCCGGCGGAGCCTCCACCAACACATACGCCAACTACATCACAGCACTGACGCCATCGGCCAATTTCACCGCAGCTCCGACCAATGGGCTGATTCCGCTGACCGTGAGATTCACCGATACATCCGTCGGCGACTTTACCAACCGGTAGTGGAGCTTTGGCGACGGCAGCACGACCAACGTCACCGTCACCATCGTGTCTCACACGTATACCGTGGCTGGTACCTACAGCGTAACTGAAATCGTCAGTGGGCCCGACGGACCGCTGACCAACACACAGCCCAACTGCATCACGGCACGCCCGCCGCCTCCATCAGCACGGTTCACGGCAACTCCGACCGAGGGTGTGGCACCGCTGACCGTAACCTTTACCGACACATCGACCGGCGGTCCCATTACCGTTTGGTATTGGAACTTCGGCGACAGCAGCTCCGCCATTGTTACGGCCTCCGGTGTCTCTCACATGTACACTGCGGCGGGCAATTATGCCGTAACGGAAACTGTCAGCGGCCCCGGCGGCTCCAGCACAATCAGTGCGACCCCCTGCGTCGAAGTGTTAAGTCAAGCTCAGGGGATGGCATATCAAGCATGGCAGGAGGAATATTTCACCTGCACGAATTGCCCGCAGGCGCAAATGAGCGCGGATGCCGATGGCACAGGCCAGAACAACCTGTTCAAATTCATGGCGGGATTGAATCCGACAAACCCGGCCTCGCTGTTTCTGTTGCAGATCGCCACCGTACCGGACCAGCAGTCACAACAGAACCTGTCCTTCGGTCCGGTCGCGTCCGGTCGCATCTACACGCCTGAGTTCGCCGCTGACTTGGTGAGCGGTGTTTGGCTGCCACTGACCGGCTACGCCGGCCCCGTGACCAACGGCAACCAGATCATCATCACCGATCTCGACGCGACGCAACCGAGCAAATTCTACCGCATCAACATCTCTCTCCTGCCATTTTCGATCACGTCGATCACCTTGGGCGGAACCTACGTCAAACTGGTGTGGTGCGGGCAACCCGGAACCAACGTCGTCCAGGTCACAAGCGGCAGCTATTCCAGCAATTTCCGCGACCTGGCGACGATCATCATGCCCGACTTCGGAGCCACAAACTATACGGACGAGGGTGCTGCCACTACTACCCCGTCACGCTTCTACCGGATTTGCTTCAGACCCCAAGCTCGCACCTTTCATGACCGCGCGTCCGGGATCCCCAAACAGCCTCGTCGGCTGATCAAGACGCCTCTCCTTCTGTCGGCCGTGCTGGACAGCCTTGCCCGACGGCCGGTCCGCTGGTAAATTGGCCGGGCCATGCGAGCCCGCTGGGTTTCCGAACGTGTCTGCTCTCCGCCCGTTCTTTTTGCCACCGTCGTCGCAAGCTGGTGGCCGGGGAAGTTCCTCCGCGTGTCCACCGTTCAAACCGACATTCAATGGCGCGAAAAGATGATTCGCATGGCCGAAGGGAAGGGAACGCCGCCCCCGAATTTTCTTACCCAGGTCTTCCGTTGCCGCGGCGCTCTGAACAGTTATACGGCGGGACTAGGATCTCTGCGCAATCCGCTCTACGAGCGCGAGTACATGGAACAGTCCGACGCAGAAAACGGGCATAGAGAAACCGTCGAATTACTCGCCGCGGGCAAACTCAGGCTCTAGGCCGCGTCTGAAGCTCTCGATTCTCCGTCCGCAATACCCCTTGCGATTGACATGTAAGCATCTATCCCCATGTTGGTTGCGATCAAATCACTGGCACGGCTGGTGCTGTTTTCTATGAAACAAAACCCGGGTCATGCCTCACATCCCAGATCAGAACGGACGGGCGCCGCGATGCTGTGTCCTCCGGTTGTTCTTGCGTCGACTGCCCGTCGGCAAATCTCTGATTGGCCGCGCTCGGGCCATCGGGTTCTCCGCCGCCGTCGCCATAACCGTGCTCACATTTGTCGGCAGTATTCACGCGACGGATGTTCAAGTTCTTCGCCGCCACGTGCCCCAAGCGGTGGCCGAACTCAAGTTGGAGCCCGTTGGCCGTCTCCCCAGCACCAACCGGCTGGATTTGGCCATCGGATTGCCTCTACGCAATCAACAAGCGCTCCACCAGCTTCTCGACGAGATCTACGATCCGTCCAGTCCCCATTACCATCACTACCTCACGCCCGAACAGTTTACTGAGAAATTCGGGCCGACCGCTCACGATTACCAGGCCCTCATCGAATTCGCGAAGTCGTCCGGGTTCCGAGTGACGGCGACACATCCGAATCGAATCCTGCTGGATGTAAACGCCTCCATCGCGAACATCGAAAACGCATTTCATGTGAACCTGCACGTCTACCGGCACCCGACAGAAGCGCGGACGTTTTACGCCCCGGATGCCGAACCGTCCTTTCAACTTGGCGTTCCCGTCCTGGATATTAGCGGATTGGACAACTACGTCGTTCCTCACCCAACGAGTCTTCATCGTAGACCCGTCCCGCAACGGGCAAACGCGCTGCCTGCCGCCGGCTCGGGGCCCGGCGGCACGTTCCTCGGTTCCGATTTTCGAGCGGCGTATATTCCCGGGGTCTCGCTCAACGGCATCGGTCAGGCTGTTGGTCTGCTCGAGTTTGACGGCTATTACGCGACCGATATCACCTCCTATGAAAGTCAAGCCAGTCTCCCGAGCGTTACACTGACCAATGTTCTGCTCGACGGCACGCACGGCCACGCCGGCTCCAACGACGGCGAGGTCTCGCTGGACATTGAAATGGCGATCGCGATGGCGCCCGGCCTTTCGAAGGTGATCGTCTATGAAGCCGGACCCCACGGCATCCCCAATGACATCCTCAGCCGTATGGCCACGGACAATCTCGCCAGCCAACTTAGCTCCTCGTGGACGTGGAGCGGAGGCGTCAATGGCACCACCGACCAACTCTTTCAGGAGATGGCCGCCCAAGGTCAGTCGTTCTTCCAATCTTCGGGCGATAGCGGGGCTTACTCCGGCTCGATATCAGCAACCAGCTATCCCGCGGATGACCCGTACATTACCGTCGTCGGCGGGACGACCCTGACCACGACCCGAGCTGGCGGACCTTGGGCGTCGGAGACCGTGTGGAACTGGATGCCCAGTCAGCCCGACGCCAGCAGCGGAGGAATCAGCACGTCCTATGCGATCCCCGATTGGCAACAGGGCACGAGCATGTCGGCCAATCGCGGTTCGACAACCATGCGCAACATTCCGGACGTCGCGCTGACCGCCGACAACGTCTACGTCATCTACAACAACGGGCAAACGGGTGACTTTGGCGGCACCAGTTGCGCGGCGCCGCTGTGGGCCGCGTTCACCGCCCTCGTCAACCAACAAGCCATCGCCCACGGGCTCTCGACCGTCGGGTTTATCAATCCCGCTGTGTACTCCATTGGCAACAGCTCCAGCTACACGAACGATCTTCACGATATCACCCGGGGCAACAATACCAACAGCGCCAGCCCCACGGGCTTCTTCGCTGCCACCGGCTACGACCTCTGCACCGGCTGGGGCACGCCCAACGGCCCAAGCATGATCAATGCACTCACAGGTCTTGCCGCCGATCTCGCACTCACCACTACGGCCTCACCCGACCCGGTTTCTGCCGGTCTCAACCTCACGTACACTCTCACGGTCACGAACAACGGCCCGGCCACGGCTGTCGGCGTCCATGCCACCGATACCTTGCCCGCCACGGTCACATTCACTTCCGCCTCTGCCAGTCAGGGAATCTGCACGGACGTTGCCGGTGTTGTCACATGCAGCCTTGGCGTTCTCGCCGCCAACGCCGCTGCCACCGTCGCAATCAGCGTTGTTCCCAACGTCCCGGGCTCGTTGACAAACGCCGCTACCGTGACCGGGCTTGTTCCAGATCCCGCCACGTCAAACAACACGTCGGCAGTCGTCACCACCGTCCAAAATCCGCCCCCATTCATCGTCCGCCCTGCCAATCTCGACTTCGGAACATTGCTGACGAACCAAACCAGCACCCAGAGCTTCTCGGTCAGCAATACGACATCGTCGGTTCTGACCGGCTCCGTTACACTGGTCACGGGCACAACACCGTTTGGAATCGTCAGTGGAAGTCCGTTCAACGTCCCTGCGGGAGCAGCCGGCGCGGTCACCGTGAGTTTCAGCCCCACTTCGCCGGGAGCCTTCAGCAACTCGCTCATATTCACTACGAACGACGGAACCACAACGAACTCCGCGACCGGCGCCGCTCTCGCTCCCGCCCAACTCGGTGTGAGTCCATCGGCTCAACCGTTCGGCTCGGCGACCGTTGGAACGACGGTGCAAGCGATTTTCATTGTGACCAATTCCGGCGGCGCACCGCTGAGCGGCACGGCGACGATTACCGCCGCAGGGTTTGCCATCGCTTCGGGCTCGTCGTACAACCTCCCGGCCTCCGGTTCCACCAAGGTCGTGATCAACTTCACACCGACATCCGCAAAGAGCTTCTCCGGCAATGTCATCTTCGTATCCAACGGCGGCAATTCATCCAACGCGGTCTCAGGCACGGGCGTGACGGGTCCCGCAGCCCGCTTCAACGCTGCGCCCACCAACGGTTCATCGCCGCTGCTTGTGACATTCACGGATGCCTCTACCGGCACAATCACCAGCCGCCTCTGGAACCTCGGCGATGGGACCGTGACCAACACCACCGCCACGACGTTGGTGCACACCTACACCTGCGGGGGCCCGTACACCGTCAGTCTTACCGTTCGCGGCTCTGGCGGCTCGAATACGTTGACCAAAACCTCGTTGATCAACGTGGTCGACACGACGCCGCCTGCGATCATCACGTGTGCTCCGGCCCTGACCGCTCCGGCCAACAGGCTCGGACAGGCCACACTGCCGGACTTCACGGCCGGCGTCCAGGCAACGGACAACTGTACCGCCAGCAACGCGCTGGTGCGGACGCAGTCTCCTCCCGCAGGCTCTGTTGTCGGCGTCGGTGCCACGAGGGTTGTGATTACCGTGACCGATGCTTCCGGCAATTCGTCGTCCTGCGCCACGACGTTCACCGTGCAGGCGCCGCCTCCATTTGCGCAATTCACCGCCTCGCCAACCACGGGTCTCGCGCCCCTCACCGTCAGGTTCACCAACAGTTCCACCGGCTTGATCACCAGCGTCACTTGGGATTTTGGAGACGGAGCCACCGACACTGCGACCAACCCGACACACACCTACACCAACGCATCCACGTTCAGCGTTACCCTGACGGCGCAAGGCCCGGCGGGCACGAATTCACTGACGCGAACCGGCTACATCACCGCTCTCCAAGCATTGCCGCCGGTCATCGCCTCCGTTCCGTCGGTCACCAACGCGCTGCTGCAATTCGAGAATCACGCCGCCATCCTAGTGGACGCCACCAATTTCTTCACGGTAACGGCAACCGATCCACAAAGCTTGCCGCTCGGTTATCAATGGCAGTTCGGTGACAATCTGACGAATGCCTTGTCGCCTCTGCCCTCGGCCCTTCACGCCTACGGCACGAACTGCGGCCCGTACACCGCCAGCGTCACCGTCAGCAACGGCTATGCGTCCGTGACGACAAACCTCGGTGTGGCCGTGGTCTGCGAGTTGCCGGTCAGGACACTGCGATTGAAATCCAATTTCGCCCACGCCAACTCCGACAGCGCGACCCTGACTGCCATACCGGAGCTCGGCGCCGGATTTGAGCCTCTGGGTCAATTGCTGGTTGTGGACGTGGGGGATGCGCTCATGCCGTTCACGCTCAATAAGAACGGACTGGGAATCAGCGGAGCCAACACCGCACGATTACATTTCAACAAGCATACCCGCGCGTGGACGTTAAGCGTGAGGCTGCATCGGGGCAACTGGCGGTCTCTCTGGACGGCGTACGGTTTGGCTGATGCTGCGATCGTGAGCCCTGGCGTGACCGTCACCGTGCCCGTAGTGGTACTGGCGGGTGCGGAAGGCTTTGCCGCCGACCGTTCCCTCAATTACACCGCCGCCACCCACCAAGTCGGTCAGGCAAAGTCGCGCTGAACCTCGCCGTTACCCGAGATCGGTCCAACTGACGAGATCTGCCAGATTCGGCCGGCCGTCGTGATGCCACGAGAGCGGGGGATGTTGCATCTGGCCAATCGGGCAAACCCGATGCACGCCCATCCGGGTCAAATCGCTGGCAAAAGCTGCCGCTCGCTCGTTCATCGGGGCAACGCCAACTGTCGAGAGTTGTGACGCGAATTTCTGGATGGCGTCGAGCACGCGCTTGTAGCCATCCGTCGGTTTCACGAAAACAACACGATTCAGACATGATGCTACGAACGCGGGGCTGTCATCGTAGATGACCGCCCAATCGTTGCCCGACGGGCTCGCCCACACGCCGATCCGCCGGTCCGAGGCCGCGGCAAATTCATATCCGGTCCGGAATCTGGCGAATTCCGCCGCTTCCTGGACGGAAAGCTGGCCGCGCGGTACGCGCGCCTGATACGCCGCCATCGCGTCCGCCAACGCCGCGGCGAACTTGCGCGGCCCGAGCTGTCCGCGCTCCTCCACATAAAAGACATGGGGGGAAAGACACCCTTGTTGATCGTACACCGACGCGTCGAACGCCGCCGCCTGCGCCAGTTGCGGGAGATTCTCCGCGGTCATCGCCTCTTTTGCCACCACCGCGAAACTGATCTTGTGGCCGTAGCCGAGAAACTTCGCCGATGCGGGCGCGAGTTGCCGCAAGGCCGACACTGTCGAATCGGTTCCGTACGCGATCACGGCGTCGGCGTCACCGACCATCGTTTGCGTCAACGCCAGCTCGCCTCGCGGCCAGTCCAGCATCGCGGCGCAATCCGCCAGGTCCGCATCCACCTCGCGCACCGATTCGAGGAACAGGGTCGGGAACACGGGATCGTGCGTCGACACTTTCACCAGATTCGCGGAACGCAGCAACAACCCGCAACACAGGCTCACGATGCCGGGCGCGGGGACATTGCCCGCCAGAAAATGCGCGATCAGGCGCGGCGGCGTGCCTCGCGTTTGCACGCGACCGCGCAGGCAAAACTCATCGAGCACGCGGCGGTTGCCCAACTCGCGGTCGAGCAATTCGCCCAGCGACTCGTATGTGATCGCGCCAAAGACCAGATCGACGGCCTCATTGACCATCGCTTCGGAAAAACCGGTGCATGTCGGTGCCTGCTCGGTTGCGCGCTGCCGCCACGAGCTTTTCGGGTCGAGCCAGTTCTTCGCCGCCTGCGCCAACATGGTGATCACGGCGTCCGTGGTGCGATGCTGCCACACGCGTTCCCGTGCCTCGCGCGTCCGGCTCATCGCCTCGCGAATCTGTTCTGCTGTTACGCTCATCTTGTCTTCAGGTCTTCCGCATTCAACGAGCAACCGCGCACTTCCGCGCCCGCTGCCCGCCCGAGGATTTCAAAGGAATTCGTGCCCGCGACGACGCGGGCGACTCCCAGGTCTTCCGTTTGCACGCACATGATACTCCACAAATTCGCCAGGTCATAGACGCGGATCAATCCGCGTTCGTTGTCAGCAGCCTCCCTGCCAGTGTTGGGGTTGATAATAGTGACTCGCGCCCAAGGCGGAATGGCTTTGAGATCCGTCTGGCGGTCTGTTTGCATCGTCAGATCGTAGGATTGTGTGCTCAACTCGGTCATGCCATACTCGTTGACGATCCGCGTCCTCGGAATGCCGAGGAATCGCTCGATCAGCGCGTACAATTCCACCTTCGGCATCTCGCGCGACCGGCCTTTGAATCCGCCCGTTTCCATTACCCGACTGCCTGCCGACAGCTCGAATCTCAGACCCTGCCGCGCCATGTGCTCGATCAAATGAACAAACGCGAACGCCGTCCCGAGCAGAAACACCGGCTGCCGCTGTTGTTGCGTCTCGGACAGGTCCCGGACCACTTGATCGATGCGCAAGACCCCGTCGTCCACATAGAACTCGCTGCCGACCTCCCCAAACTCGTGCATCACCACGCCCATCATGTGCGACAGCGACGAATGCGGCGCTTTCTGCGACGAGGGCATGAGCACCAGCATGCGCAGGCGCTTCTCATCGGAAACCAAATGCCGCTCGAAATTCAGTTTGATCGCCGCCTCGTACAGCTCCAGCGTCCGCAGATGGTGCTTCCCGGACTTTTCGCGCGTCGTCCCGCTCGTGTGGAATTCCGCGACAGCCTCCTCGACCGGAAAACACGTCAACGCGAAATCCTTGAAGGCGCTTGTCGGCACGGCGGGAATGTGTTTCCAATGGCCCACGGTTTGCGGCGTCAACTTCACCCGGTCGCAGTACGCCCGATACGGGGCGCACCGTTCGTACTGAAATGCAAAGACCTCGCGCGCCAGACGATCGAATTCTTTGTCCGTCGTCGGGTGCGTCAGGCCACGCGCGATCAACGCGAGAATGCGCCGCTGCAAGTCGAGAGCGGTTTTTTCCACAATCTGTCAGTTCCTTAAGAGGCTGGTTTTCCGCCAACAGCCAACGCATAATGCGCCCCGTGAAGCCGATTGTCAAACGCCTCGCCTTCGGCCTATTTGGCTTCGTTCTTATTTGGACTTCGGTTTGGCTCGTAGGATATCGGTGGGGTTTTACACCCCTGCCGAAACCTCCGAGCGGCGTCCGCATCAAGCCACTCTTACCCCCACTTGCCCGAAAGGACCTTACGGCTGACAATGGCGCCTCCTATTACGTCAAGGCTGCCGACTTGGTCCGGGCGTACAAACAATCAAAGGAATCAAAGGAACAATCGGAAGCCGTTCTTGAAGGTGATTTTTCCAAAGGCACCAATGCGATCAAGCAGACCTTGATGGACTGTCGCGCGGCATTGGACCTTGGCCTCGCGGGCTCGAAGGCGAACTTCTGTCAGATGCCTTTGGTAACTGAGACTCCGGATTCAGCTTTCCTCGGCGGACTCAGAGCATTGGCGAGATTGATTCTGGTTGACGGAAAACTGGCCCAAGAAGCCGGAGACCCAGGTCGTGCGATCACAGACTATCTTACTGTGGTCAAGCTCGGCACGGATTGCTCCAGAGGCGGGGCTTTGATCCAGAGTCTGGTGGGAGTAGCCATAGTGGATATGGGCGCACGAGCGACTCGCGCTTGGGTGTTGCGGCCTGCGACTGCACGGGAGCCACTGGCTGGAATCAGGGAGACGTTAAGCTCCATCAGCCAAGGGCGCGTGGCGTACCCCGAAACGCTTCGTGATGAATTAGAATACGAAAAGAGGGAGTTTAGCCGCCAGTTGCTCGCCGAAGCGGGCCCCTGGGGGGCGGTATTGTGGAGCAAACGCGTGTCGGACCGCTGCCTCGAAGCTGCACTTGGCGACCTCATCCAAGAATCAGACAAGCCCTACTGGGAAACTGACACAAGGAAGATTACGAAGAAATGGGATCCGGAGGAAAGACGAGGGCTTGATGCTCTGAACAGGCCGGGGCAGAGAATCCTGATTGCTATGATCTTGCCGGCGATTGAAGACTCAAGAAAGAGGGTGGTCCGATCTGAGCTAGACCTGACGGCTACCGAGATAATCTGTGCATTGAAGACCTACGCACTTACGCACGGCTTTCCTCCCGAGCGACTCGACGAACTCGTGCCCGACCTGCTTCCTGCAATCCTCATCGACCCGTTTGACGGCAAACCGCTCCGGTATCGACGTGATGGAAAAGAATGGGTGCTGTGGAGTGTCGGCTCCGATCTGAAGGACGACAAAGCGGCATGGCATGAATACAAGTATCGCAAACCGGGCGAGGATCGCAAAGGTGGCGATATCTACTTCAAGTCAACAGAGCCACAGGACGACCTCGCGTTTTATCGAAGTCAGCAAGAGGTCAAATCAAGCAGGCCAGCTCGTTCAGACAGTAGTCCAACTGCCGCTCCGTGATTACGAGGGGAGGGGTGATGCCCAGGATTTCGCTGTGATCGCCTTCGGGCAGGGCGAGAACGCCGCGCTGCAGCAGTTTCTCGACAATCGGCACGGCATTTCCAACTTCAAGACCGAGCATCAGGCCTTTGCCGCGGACCTTCGCGATTTTCGCCAGCCGCTCCGTTAACCAATCGCCCAATTCGCGGCTCCGCGCGTCGAGCTTGAGACGTTTCATCACGCCGATCGCCGCCAGCGCGGCCGCGCATCCGAGCGGATTGCCCAGAAACGTGCTCGTGTGGATCGCTTCGCCATGCGTCTCGGGCCAACTGTCCATCACATTCGCTCGTCCGATGCACGCTGAAATCGGGAATCCGCCCGCCATCGCCTTGCCGACACAGACGACGTCTGGCACCACGTCCCAATGCTCGCACGCAAACCATTTGCCCGTCCGACAAAAGCCCGTGTAAACCTCGTCGAAGATCAGCACGAGGTCGTGCTCATCGCAGAACCGGCGGAGTTTCGCCAGGAAATCATCCAACGGAACCACGATCCCGCCGCGGCCCTGAATCGGCTCGACGATCACCGCGCCGAATTGCTCAATCTCTGTCACTGCGGGCAATCTGCCGAACGGCACATGCGCCGTGAAGTGGCCAAGCTGTTCGGTGAACGGCGACCGGAAATGCGCCCGCCACGTTGTATCCAGCGCCCCGTAGGTGAGTCCGTGGTAGGCGCCCTCAAACGCAATCACACCCGGCCGTCTGGTGCGCATTACCGCCGTCTTTAGCGCGACTTCCACTGCTTCCGCGCCCGAGTTGGCAAAGACAACGCGTCCCGCTGACTCTCCGCGCTTCGCAGAAGCGCGGCTACACCACCGTCCAAACGTCAATTCGACCAACTCCCGCGCCAGCTTCAGCTTCAGTTGATTCGGATGTACGTCGCCCATGGCGTGCATCAGTTTCCCTGCTTGCGACTTCAGCGCGGCGACCACACGCGGATTGTTGTGTCCGACGCTTGCGACGCCGAACGCCGCCGTCAGGTCGATATAGCGATTGCCATCGACGTCCCAGACGTTCGCGCCCGAGGCGCGTTGCCAGAAAACCGGCCAATGGTCCGAGATGCAGGTGATGTTGCGTGATTCGTAGCGTCGCAACTGGCGGGCGAGCGCGCGGGACTTCGGGCCGGGGATCGGCGTCTTCAGCGATGGGAGCTGATCATTCACAACAACGGCGTCATTCTAGCCGTGTTGGACAAACTTGTGAAATGTCTTTCCCGCTTCCTGGTCGACGAGCAACACGAGATGGTGGAATCTCATCGTCTCGAGCAGCTCATTGATGCTGACGGGTTCGTAATCGGCACTGTTGCCGCCGAACAGCACGGCCAGATCGGCGTCGGTATTCCGCCGGCGCACGGGCGTGCCGCAGCGCTCTTCGATCCAGGTTCGGATTTGGTCAGATTTGACGATGACGCGAAGCGACATGGGCTAGACTCCTCGGGCTTCCGGGCCCCAAATGTATTTATGCCACTGGGTCTGCATGCGGACGGGCAGTTTATCGGCCAGGATCCATTCCGCAAGCGTTTTGAGCGGCAGCTTGCCCCATACGGGCGAGAACAACACCTTGCAGACACTCGCGAGTTGATGCTCGGTCATCATCCCGCGCGCCCAATCATAATCCGCGCGATCGGCAATCACAAACTTCACCTCGTCCTTCTTGTCGAGATGACGAACGTTGTCGTACAGGTTTTTCCCGACCTCGCCGCTGCCGGGGCATTTCAGATCCATGATCTTGACCACGCGCGGGTCGACCCGTGATATGTCCACGGACCCGCTTGTCTCCAGCAATACCAGCTTGCCGAGATCGCACAGGCGCGTCATCAACGGAAACACATTCGGCTGCAGGAGCGGTTCACCGCCCGTGATTTCGACCAGAGGACAGTTGTACTCAAGCACCTTCACGATCACGTCGCCCAACGTCATTGGTGTGCCTTCGTGAAATGAATATGCCGTGTCACACCACGTGCAACGCAGATTGCACGCCGTCAACCGCACAAAGACACACGGCAGCCCCGCATACGAGCTCTCGCCCTGAATGCTGTGGAAAATCTCGTTGATGACAAGCGTCTCGGCCACAAGCGGAAGGGTATCAAAACACAGCAGGAACGTCAATTTGCGGAGACGGAATAGGAGGAAGAAGCCGTGCTCATTCCTTCTCGACCTTCACAGCTTTCCCGGTTCGCGCTGATTCGTAGAGCGCTTCGTAAAACAGTGACTGACGGAGACCCCAGACAGCGGGGGCGGGGTCTTCGACCTTGCCGAGTACGCAATCGATGAACCACTGCTGCAACGATCGCACGGCGGGTACGGGCGGATATTTCACCGGGCGACCGTCCGCACCCCACTGCTGGAGGCGTCCGCCGTGAATCCCCGTTTCAATCTCTCCCTTGGTGAACGAGACGCGAATGCCCTGTTCCCAGCCGAGAACTGAATCCCCGTTGATCGTCGCGGTGCCCAGCGCCCCGTTTTCATAGCGAATCGACGCGGTGCAGGTGATATCCACGGGCGCGCCGCGATTGTTCGTCCACGCGAAGACCTCCGCGGGCCGTGAGTTCACGAGGTACAACAGCGCATTGAACGCGTGCGCGCCGCTGTCGAACGCCTCGCCGCCGCCCGCCAGCTTCGGGTCCTGTCGCCAGGTGTCTTTCGTGATGCGTTTCCATGCCTGCGTGACAAACGCGCTCGCGGTGATCGCGTCGCCAAGCTCGCCTTTGTCCATCAACCCGCGTATGTACTGAAACTCTGCCGAAAACGTCCCGGGAAACGCCACGCTTAGAATTCGGTTTCTCTTCTCGGCCTGTTTGATGATGCCGCGCGCCTCCGCGGAGCCAAGCACCATCGGCTTTTCCACAAAGACCTGACAGCCCGCATCGAGCGAATCCATCACTTGTTGGTAATGGTGGGCGTGCGGCGTGACGATGAACACCGCGTCCATCTTCACCTTCGCCAGCATGTCGCGGTAATCGGCAAATTGCGGGGGCCGCTGCCTGATCGGGTCGAAGATCTCGCGCTGATACTGATCGAGGTTGCCCGGATGCGTGTCGCAAAGCGCGACGATCTCCGCGTTTTTCACCTGCGTCGTGTACACCTTCCCGTGAAAGCGGCTCATGCTGCCGCAGCCGATCATGCCAAGTCGGACCGTTTTCATACGCGCGGGAGCCTAGCAAATGCGGCCTGACTCGGCAAACAATGCGGGAGAGTTGGTGTCTAACAGGGGTAACCAGGCTGAAAAATACTGGAAAATACGATTGATTCTCTAGTGTGAGAGTGAATATTGAGTTATGATTGGCGTCGGCTCAGACCCCCATTGAGTGGGCAGGCGCCAGGAAAAACTGAATTGAGGTAACGAATGAAAGTCCTACGATTCATTTTGGGAGTGATACTCTTCGGAGCGCTCATCGTGGTCGTTCAGCTGGCGGATGCTCCACTGGACACTCCCGCGGCGAAATACAGGCGATTAACGGACGTGAGCCTGCCGCACATCGCGGGCGCCGAAATGGCCGCGGGGCGAAGCAGCTCGGCGTTGCTGCTATTGGATTACGTGATCCAGCACGATTCGTCTGAGAAACAGATTGCGCTCGACGATCGCCAGAAGATCTTCGCCCAACTCGCCAGCCAGAATACGCCCGCCAGCCGATTGAAAGCCACGGGTTGGGCCGCCGCGCTTGGGGGGAATTCCTTTGAGACCCTGGCGGGCTCGACGGTTGCCGACGCGGCGCTGTATGGCGACATCGCCGACCTGGCGAAGCAGGGCGGGCTGGAAGGCAATCGGGACGGGTTCGTGACTGCGCTCAATGGCATTGCCAGCATCGAGAGCGTGTTCCCACCAGCGCAAGGCGCCATCATTCTGACCAAAGCGGCGCGGTTGACCGGCGCCATCAACGAGTCGCTGACCATGCAGTTGACCCAAATGCTCAACCTGATGCAAACCGACCCGAAATCCGGAATCGCCGTCGAGAAATTCAAGGACAATTTCATGCCGATGTTCGAACTTGCCAGACGTTGCCGCACGTGGGGCGAGTTTGAAACCATCCTGCGCCAGGCCGACAGTCCCGACCAGTTGGCAGTGCTGACCAAGATGGCTTCGATGACGCCCGGTGCGCCGAAGCAACTCGCGCAGGTCCTTGCCGTCGCGGGAGCTGACGGGCGGGCGGCGGCGTCCGCGTGCATCGATTTCATCATGCACCAGGGTCCGCAAGGCCTGGATGCGCTGCATGCCGCCGTCGGCAAGGGAATGGTCGGATTGCAGTTCGTGATCGATCATCCCGGATTGATGCCGCAACGGTTGGGTTCGATCGCCAAGAGACAATCGTCAACACTGGAGTTGATCCAACAAGCGTATCAGACACTGCGGTATCAGTACGGACCGGGTGTTTCGTGGGTGAAATACGTGCTGATTGCCGTCCTGTGCGGTCTGCTGATTCTGGTTGTCGTCCCGGGCCGCTATCTGGAAAAACTGATCGCCAGACCCGGAAGCACTCTGGCGGCTCCCACCCCCGCGCATTTTCTGCTCACGGCGCTGGCGGTAGGTATCGTCTTGAGTTTGTTGCTGTATTTCCTGTCGTTGGCCATGCGGCCGGCGATGGAGTTGGCCCCGAACGCGGCGGCGACCGGCGAGACGGCGGGCGGACCTGCCACCGCGGCCGGAGCGGACAATGCGCTCCTGTCGGGAACGGTCGTGTTGTTGTCGTTGGTGGTCCACGCGGTTGTTTGGTTCTTTGTGAGGGGCAAGATCCGCCAGGTCGAGGACGACGAAAGCGCCACCGCCGAGTTGCGTCTCAAACGCCTGGAAAACATGGACGTGTTCTTCGATCTGCCGCTGTTCACCGGGCTGGCGCTGACGGTCATTGCCTTCATTCTCATCACGTTGAACGCGGGGATGAGCCGCCACTTCGCCTATACGTCGACGGTCGTGGGTATCTTATCGGCGGTCTCGTTGCGGATCCGATACTTGTATCCGCTGAAAGAGAGGCTCATCCTACCCAAGTGAACCGTAGGACGACATGAAAACGTCGATCCTCATCGTCATGCTGGATTTTCTGGTGTGCTCGCTCCTGTTGTTCGTAATCGGCACGGGCGGTGAACACACCCAGTTCGAGACATCGGCTCCCAGGACGGCGCGGGTCCACGAAGAATTCACGCCAGCAGCGATGCAGGCCCAGCAGGAAGCGTGGAACCGCGATTACGAGCAGCAATCGCTTCTCAGCCAGCTCAATGCGGCCTCCACGGAGAACCTGCAGCTCAGGACCCGGTTGAATGAAACGACCACGAGCCTCGCTCAACGAGAGGCGAACCTCAAGGCCGTTACCGAGGAGAAGGCGCAAACGGAGAAGAAGCTGTCAACTGTGGAGCAGCAGCTCACCCGTGTGACCGAGGAGCGGCGCAAGGCGCAGCAGGAGGGCGAGGCGGCGAAGGAAACGCTCGCGAAGCTCCAGAGCGAGGAGGCCAGGCTTCAACAGGAACGGTCCCAGTTGACCCAACAAACCCAGCAGCTCGGGCAGACGGTGGCGAGTCAGCAGGCCACGATCAGCACGCTCAGCCAGCAGGTACTCGCCTCGCAAGCGAGGGTAGAGACGCAATTGAGCGACGTGGCGAAAGGGCAGGAAGAAATGGGTTCGACGCTCGCCCAACTCAACGACTTCGCGCGTACACTCCCTGCGACCATTCAACAAAATGTCGCCGGCGTCCACGACGAGCAACAGGCGATGCAGCAAAATCTCGCGGCCATGGCGGAAGACGTGAAGGGCCTGAGGTCGGCGCTGAACGGCGACGAGAGAGCCGGCTTGGGGCAGGCGATGGAAGACATCGCCAAGAGCCAACAGGACTTGCAGTCCAAGTTGGATGCACTGATGCGGGCGGGCCAGGGTGACCAGATCGCGCAAAGCCTCAACGCCATCGAGGCCGGCCAGGATGCCTTGCGCCAACAAACGGCGAAACTCGGCGACCAGATCGAAACGATCAAGGCCCGCGGACCGGGCCCATACAAAGCCGTCAAGGGCGCGCGCCTCAACTTGCAGGTGGCGCTGGCAAAGAGCGATCCCAACGATCGCAGTTTCGTCCGGCACTTTCGATCCGCTACATATCCTCCGGTGGTAAGTGTGGATGGCCGCTCCTACGTCGTCGCCAATGATCACACGCTGGGATTTGACTGGTGGGCATTGGGCGGCGAGGGCGAGCTCACGCAGCTCAGTTACGCCGTCGGCAGGGCAGGGGATACGCCCTGGTCAGCCCCGTTACCCGGCCCGGCCTGTGCGTTGCGCGGGAATCCCCATGTGATCGCCGTCGAGCTGGGCCAGCCCGCGTCCGGCGCGACGACCATGGAACTGGCCGGGACGGATGCCGCCCTCCAAGCTGACGCACAACACCGGCTCTACATTTTCAAGAGCACGGCAGCCGGGTTGAGCTGTGACGTCGATACGGCGCCCGACTTGTCCGACGCCCATTATCTGGTGGTCAAACGCGCGATGCGCGGCGTTGCCGCGTGGTTTGAGAATCCCGCCTATCGCGCCGACACTGGCGACTACGTGGTGACTTCCGACGGCAAACTCGTTGGAATCATGATCAGCCGGGAGCGCTGTTTCATTCTCACCAAGGATGCGTTTGCCGACTGCGTCGTGTCCGTCTCCCTCAATGACGGGCGCCAGTTCTTACGCGGCATCGAGCAATTCCAGAAGCTCAAGTGACCGAAAGTTGCTGGTGCTCGCCGACTATGCTTCATTTTCCGGCCTGAATTGAAACGGCCGTGGGATTGGGCGAGGCGCCCTGGAAATTCTCCTCGAAGAAATGCATGACGCTCAAGCGGTGAACCGGAAGCGCCAAGATGGAGGTGTAATGGCCCAGCGGAACAAAATCCGCCCGCGGTTTCCCGAGAGCGCGCCAGAGTTTGATTTGATACCGGGTGGGAACCGAGCTGTCGAACCGCGCGATCAGCATCAGCACATGGTCGCGCGGCAGATAGGGAGCCAACTTGAGGGGGTCCGTGCGGATGACGTTCTTCATTGCCTCGTATAGCTGCCGGTCCGTGAGCGAATGGCAGCGACGGCTCCGGTTCCAGCTCCGACGTAAACCGGGTTCCACGGACGTCCGCATGACGCCGGCCAAGGGACCACCCGCCAGATCGAGGACGCACGCTTTCACTCGGGGATCCACCGCTGCGACGACGGACGTGACAATCGCCCCGTAGCTGATCCCCATTGCTGCCACGCGGTCTGGATCCACGCCGGCTTGCTCGACCAGCCAGTCCAACGCCTGGCGATGACGGATCACAGCGTCGCGAAGCACGCCTTCCACTTGCGTGAGTGGGCCGGACGGATCGTAGTGGAAGCGAGCGCGTTTGATGATCGCCGCGTGATAACCGCAACTCGCGAAGACCCGGGCGCATCCTTCCACAACGACAGTGTCGCTGCCCCGAATTGGAGAGATCAAGATCAGAGGAGAGCGCCGCGCGTCATTCGGGGCAAACCATTGGATCTGGATGGGCTCGCTCATGTCGGTGGATGAGAGAGTAACTTCCCTGACGGTATAGTCAGTGTGAACTTCGGTTATGTGGACAGTCGGCGTCGCACGGTCCGCCGGGCATTGATAGTACCGTTGGATGTCAGCCGGAAGAGGCACTGTTGCGCGAGACGATCCGGCCCCTTGATAGGAAGCGCAACCAATCGATGCGACCACTCCGGTCACCAGTACTACAATGGACAGTCTCGTCATGCCCATCCTGTCCGCTCGCCGGGAACAAACTACTATACCACAGTTTTTGACCCGGCGCTCATAGCGTTGGTCGACCAGACAATCCATTGACGCAGAAGTGCGTTCGATCGCCTACGAATGCGCAAACGCAGCGCCGAGCGAAAGGCCTTGGCGGGGCTGTTCGCATCCCGGACACCGCCTTGACAAGGGGGGGTAATCCTGTTACGTAGATTGTGAAATTTGGAACAAGGGGTCGCGTGTCGGTTGTGGTTTTGAGTCGGTCGCGTGAAAGATTTATACATACATCAGTATTTGTTTGTCGTCGTGTTCCTGGCTGTGGCGGTTGCGTTTCCGCTGCTGCCGCTGGCTCTCGCGTGGCTGGTGGCCCCGCGGAGGCCCAGTCCGACCAAGAACGACACTTATGAATGCGGTCTAACATCCAAGGGGGATGCCTGGGTCCAGTTCCGCGTCGGGTATTACATCTACGCGCTCATGTACGTAATTTTCGCCGTGGAAACGGTTTTTCTGTATCCGTGGGCGGTCGCGTTTGGCGGACTGAGCTTCGGCGCCTTCGTGGCGATGATGGTGTTTGTGCTCCTGCTGGTCGAGGGACTCGTCTACGCCTGGGCCAAAGGCGCATTGGATTGGAAGTGACATGGCTGTCGACGAGGGTCTAAAGAGCGAGCTTCAGAAACAAGGGATTTTTGTCCTTCCCTTCGAGCAGTTATACAACTGGGGGCGCAAATCTTCCATCTGGCCGCTGCAGTTTGGGCTGGCGTGCTGCGCGATTGAAATGATCGCCAGCGCGGCTTCGCGCTATGATCTGGCGCGATTTGGCGCGGAGGTCTTCCGCGCCACTCCCCGTCAGGCGGATCTGATGATCGTCGCGGGCACGGTGACCAAGAAGATGGCTCCGCAGGTCGTCCGCCTCTACAACCAAATGCCCGAACCGAAGTACTGCATCGCCATGGGGGCTTGCGCCATTTCTGGTGGACCGTTCAAGGACGGGTACAACGTATTGAAGGGGATCGACCGCTACATTCCCGTGGACGTGCATATTCCCGGCTGCCCGCCGCGTCCCGAGGCGTTGATTCACGCGATCATGACGCTTCAACGAAAGATCGCGAGTCAATCTGTTACCGGAGAACATCTCCGCTGGTACGACAAACACGCGCCCGCGGAATACGCCATTCCATCCTATGGCGAGCGCGACCTGGAGCCGCCGGCGAACCGCGAAATCTGGCATCCGCCGCGTGATTATCGCGACGTGACGCTCGACGAGGTCAAGAAAGCCTGATGGAAGCGATCGAGAAAATCAAAGAGGTTGCCGCGCAGGCTGTCGCCGGAGCGCAGATCGAGATCGTCAACTCGACGCCTGCCGCGCAACAGCCGGCGATTCTGGTCGACCGCGAACACGTGTACGCGGTCGCGAAGTTCTTCAAGGAGGATCCGCGGTTTCAGATGGATTTTTGTTCCTGCGTGACCGGTGTTGATTACCTGGCGAAGGGGGACAAGCCGGGTTTTATCGAGGTCGTCTACCATTTGTATTCGGTGGCGCAGAAGCAGGGGCCGATCGTTCTCAAAGTGCGCGCGCCGCGCGAACTCGACGAATGTCATGTGCCCTCGTTGACGCCGCTCTGGCGCGGCTGCGAGTTCCAGGAGCGTGAGGCGTACGATCTGTACGGGGTGAAGTTCGATGGGCATCCTGATTTGCGGCGCATTTTGATGTGGGACGAGTTTACAGATCATCCAATGCGCAAGGATTACGAGCCGCCCGCGGATTACGAATGGGAACCGACTCCGCACGACGACACGCTCCAGCGCGCCGTCCAAGAGGGCGGCATCATGCCACCCACCGCCCGTGAGGAATTGGAGAAGGCCAAGAAGAAATGATCCAGCCGCTCACAGAGGATAAGCGAGTGACGCTGACGCCGGGGTCGGAAGGGTTGATCGAAACCCAGACACTCGAGGTGTCGATCGGGCCGCAACATCCGAGCACGCACGGCGTATTTCGCATGGATTGCGTGCTGGACGGCGAAACGGTTGTCGCACTGAAGCCGGTGATGGGCTACCTGCACCGCAACCATGAGCAATTGGCCGAGCGCATGGCCTGGCTGGGGTCGATGCCGTACACCGACCGCCTCGACTACTTCAACTCGATGACCAACAACTGGGCCTATGCGTTGGCCGTGGAGAAGCTCGCGGGAATCAAGGTCCCCGAACACGCCGAATACGTCCGCGTCATCATGTCCGAACTGACCCGTATCCTGAATCACTCGTGCGTCATCGGGTTCATGCTGCAGGATTTGGGCGCGTGGGGGACGCCGCTGTTGTATGCGTTCCGCGAACGCGAAAAGATTCTCGATCTGTTTGAGGCCGTCAGCGGCTCGCGGATGATGTGCAATTACATGCGGTTCGGCGGCGTCCGCGTGGACATGACCGAGAAAGACCTGGCTGTCGCGCGAGAGATTGTCGCGCGTTTTCCGCGGTTCCTCGACGAGTTTGAGAAACTGCTCACCACGAACGAGGTGCTGCTGGCCCGCACCCAGCGGATTGGCATCCTGCCGAAGGAGCTGGCCGTCAATGCCAGCATCAGCGGCCCGATGGCCCGCGCCAGCGGCGTGGAATACGACATCCGCAAGATCGACAATTACGGCGTCTATGGCCGATTCGATTTCCGCGTGCCGATTGGCGACGTGGGCGATGTTTACGACCGCTACTACATTCGCGTTCTGGAGATGCGAGAGAGCATCAGGATTCTCCAGCAGGCGTTGCGCGATATTCCGTCCGGCCCGCACGTCGCGCCGGAGGTGAAGCTCCGCAATTTCAAGATTCCACCTGGCGATGGGTACGGTCGGGTCGAAGCGCCCAAGGGCGAGCTTGGTTTCTACCTCGTCTCCGACGAAGGTGGCAAGCAACCGTACCGTTACCACGTGCGTCCGCCGAGCTTCATCAACCTGACGACGCTCGAAGACATGTGCCTTGGTCACAAGGTCGCCGACGTGGTCATCATTCTTGGAAGCATCGACATCGTGCTGGGGGAGGTGGACCGCTAATGGGCTTCATCGGCAAAGGGTTGTTCGAGGGCATGGTCGTCACCGCCCGCAACTTCGTCGGCAGTTACTTCGACAAGGAGCGGCTGGTGACGGTGCAGTATCCCGAAGAACGCGTCCAGACTCCGGAGAATTCGCGCACGTTTCCGTTCCTCGTTTATGACGACGACAAGGACCGCATCGGCACGATGCGGTGCGTGGCCTGCAAGATTTGCGAGACAGAGTGCCCGCCGCAATGCATTTACATCGTGATGGACCGCGATGAGAAGGGCAAGCCGCAGCAGCGCCCGAAGGTGTTCGATATCGACATTAGCGTCTGCATGCAGTGCCAGATTTGCGTGGAAGTGTGTCCGTTTGAAGCGATCAAGATGGACAACGACTACGAGAAGTCACAGTACGGTCGTTTCAACGAACTTGTTGAGCATCTGCCCGACCTGCTCAAGTCGAACGAGTACTACAACAAGATCAAGCCGACCGAGGCGTCTGCTGTCGATGCCAAGCTAAAGGCCGAGAAGGAGAAGAAGGCGAAGAAGGCCGCACCAGCGGCGGCCAAACCGGCAGCAGCGACCCCGAAGGCGGCAGCGCCGGCCACGCCGTCCGCACCGAAGCCCGCGCCAGTGGCAACTACGGCTCCGGCGGCGAAGCTGGTAATTCCCGATGATGCGCCATTTTCACCCGAGCAGCGCCAATGGCTCAGCGGATTTCTCAGCGCGGTTTCGGTTGGCGCCGCGTCGACAACGAGCGCAGCGCCATCCACGCCGGCACCGACGGCGGCAGCACCGGCTGCGACACCCGCTGCAGCTCCCGCAGCCGAAGCAGCACCGGCGGCGGCAGCGCCCGCCGGCAACTGGCCATGGCATGATCCTGGCCTGGGCATGCAGCAACGGCTCGATCTGGCGAAGAGCGCGCCGTTGGCCGACAAGCTAATGGCGGCGATGGCCCAGACGGATTGCCATGCGTGTGGGTACGATTGTCGTGGATATGCCGACGCGATTGCCAGCGGCGCCGAGAGCGATTTGTCACTTTGCCTGCCCGGAGAGGCTGAAACGGCCAATATGCTGAAGAAATTGATGGAGGAGGCGGGCAAAGCGTGAGCACGGTGTGAGGTTTGACAGCCGTTCGTTGTTTCCCTATAACGGACGAGCTTTTAGGGGGATTCACTGTTGGAGACGGTCTATCAACAATTGCGTACCTGGTTCGCGAATGCGCCCGACAGCGTGCTGTTCTGGTTGTCGGTGATCATTCCGATTCTGTTCGTCCTCGCCGTCTATCCCGGCATATTTGCCTACACGACCCTCGTGGAACGCAAGGCGTTGGGGCGAATCCAGAATCGCATCGGGCCGAACCGCGTTGGGCGGTGGGGAATCCTCCAGCCGATTGCCGACGGCGTGAAGCTGCTGATAAAGGAAGACATTGTCCCACGGCGCGCGGATCAGTTTGTCCATTTCCTCGCGCCGGTGATCGCGGTCATTCCCGCAATCCTGCTGTTCTCGGTCGTGCCGGTTGGAGCCGGGCTGGTTCCGGTAGACCTGAACATTGGGATCCTGTTCGCTTTCGCCGTGAGCACGGCCAGCGTGCTGGCGCTGTTCATGGGCGGCTGGGCGTCGCGCAACAAGTTCTCGCTTCTCGGCGCAATGCGCGCGGTGGCCCAGGTTGTTTCCTACGAGGTTCCGATGGTGCTGGCGGCGGTGGCGGTGGTGATGGCGGTTGGCTCGCTGTCGACGCTGCGGATCGCGCGGGCGCAGAGCGGCGGGATTCTCAACATCACCAACTGGTTCGTGTTCCGGCCGTGGGGATTCGTCGGGTTCGTTTTGTTCACGATTGGCGCGATGGCCGAATCGGCGCGCACGCCGTTCGACATTCCGGAAGCCGAATCCGAAATCATCGCCGGCTATCACACCGAGTACAGCGGTTTCAAGTTCGCCCTGTTCCAGATGGGCGAGTACCTCGCGTCGATCGCGATGGCGGGAATCACCGTGACAATGTTTCTGGGCGGATATAACGGGCCGGGCAGCGGCTTCGGCTGGATCGGCGGAGTGATTTCCATGTTCTGGTTTTTCATCAAGCTGGGCTTCATGATTGCGCTCAACATCTGGATCCGTGGCACGTGGCCGCGGGTGCGCGTCGACCAGTTGATGGGCTTTGCCTGGAAACTGTTGCTGCCGATGTCGATCGTCAACATCGTCGCCGTGGGCATGTGGCATTACCTGACGTTCCGGCCCCTGGCATGGGTGGCGACGACCTTGTGGCTCGTGCTGTGGTTTGTCAGCCTGTCGAAGCTGGCGGCCACGGAAGGGGTCAGGCCGCGAACCTATCGGTACGCCTCGTAATCGCCATGGAAGCCACCTTCTGGATACTTTCCATCATCACGGTGCTTGGCGCACTGTTTGCCGTCACGTTGCGCAACCTCGTGCATTGCGTGTTGTCGCTGATCCTGTTCTTTCTCGGCATCGCGGGACATTATTTTCTGCTGCGCGCGGATTTCCTCGGCGCCGTGCAGATTCTCATTTATATCGGGGCCGTGGCTGTGCTGATGCTGTTTGCGATCATGCTGACGCGGCACGTGACCGGTGACGAAGGGGCCCGCGAGGTGTTGGGCGGCAAATGGTGGACGGGAATGGGTACGGCGATCATCATTGCGGGTTTGCTATGGGCGGTCATTCGCAAGGACCAACTTGCCAATGTGCTCCCGACCGGCGGCGTGCAGACGTCCGTGGTCGCCATTGGCAAGGCGCTGGTGGCGGATTGGGTGGTGCCGTTCGAGGCGATGGCGGTATTGCTGACCGCGGCGCTCATTGGCGCGGTGGTCATCGCGCTGGAGGAGATCATTCGCCGGCGATGAATATCCCGCTCAGCGATTACCTGATGCTCTCGGCGTTTTTGTTCGCCATCGGATTGTGCGGGGCGTTGTCGCGCAAGAACGCCATCATCGTGCTCATCGGCATCGAGATCATGTTCAACGCGGCCATCCTGAACCTGATTGTGTTCTGGCATTACAAGTATTTCGCCGTGCCGACCGCGTACATGTTTGCCATTTTCGCCATCGCCATTGCCGCCGCAGAATCGGCTGTCGGGCTTGCACTGGTCATCGCGGTCTACCGCTACTACAAGTCGGTAGATGTCGACGAAATGACGAGCCTGAAGGGATAAGATGGACCATAGCGAATACCTTCAGCAGCTTGCATGGCAGCAGTGGCTGATCCCGTTTTTCCCGCTTGTTGCCGCAGCGATTCAATCGTTGCTGAAGCGGCCGGCGCGCAAGCCGTCGGCAGCACTGACCATCGTTGCCATGGGGCTGTCCTGTATTCTCGCGTTGCGGGCGTTCTTTGCGACCCTTGGCAGCGGCGAACATCACGAAGTGGAGCGGGCCATCTTCAACTTCACGTGGTTCAAATTCGGCACGACCAGCCTCGAACTCGGATTCATCCTCGACCCGCTGACCGCCGGGATGGCGGCGATGGTGGCGTTTGTCGGATTCTGGATTTTTGTCAATGCGACAGGGTACATGGCGGACGACGAGAATTTCACGCGGTTCTTCTGTTTCCTGTCATTGTTCGCCGCGTCGATGCTGGGTCTGGTCATTTCGAACAACCTGTTGCTGCTATTCATGTGCTGGGAACTCGTCGGCTTGTGCAGTTACCTGCTGATCGGCTTCTGGTACTTCAAGCCGTCGGCAGCGGCGGCCATGAAGAAAGCGTTTATCACGACGCGCATCGGCGACGTCGGCTTCCTGCTCGGCATCGTGATGCTGTATTGGAAGACGGGCACGCTGAATTTGTACACGCACGACGCGCTTCACCCCGGCGCATTGGAGCAGGCGAGCGCGCTGGTTCTGCGGAATGGTTGGTGGGGTCTGTCGGCGGCGAGCACGATCGCGTTTCTGGTCTTTATTGGCGCGATGGGCAAGAGCGCTCAGTTTCCGCTGCATGTGTGGTTGCCGGACGCGATGGAAGGTCCGACTCCTGTCAGTGCGCTGATTCACGCGGCCACGATGGTGGCGGCGGGCGTGTTCATGGTGGGGCGGATGTATCCGCTGTTCATCGCCGAGCCGGGTTCGTGGGTGCCAGATTTCGTGATGTGGATCGGGTGTATCACGGCGGTGTTTTCGGCGACGATTGCGGTCGCGCAGTTCGATATCAAACGCGTGCTGGCGTACTCGACGTGCTCGCAGCTCGGGTACATGGTCATGGCGCTCGGCGCGGGCAGTCTGGTGGCCGGACAATTTCATCTGCTGACACATGCGTTTTTCAAGGCGTTGCTGTTTCTCGGATCGGGCTGCGTCATCATTGGCACACATCACGAACAGGACATGCGCAAGATGGGCGGGTTGCGCAAGTACATGCCGATCACATTTGTGTGTTACGTCATTGGCATGCTCGCGCTCTCCGGGTTCCCGTTGACGGCAGGATTCTTCAGCAAGGATGAGATCCTGCTGGCCACGTTCCATCGCAACAAGTGGGCGTGGGGGCTGGGAACATTTGCCGCGTTCCTGACCGCGTTTTATATGACCCGGCAAATCTTCATGGTGTTTTTCGGCCAATGGCGCGGTGGAGACGATGATCACGGGCACGGACACGAGCATCACGAGCCGCACGAGGTCCCGTGGAATATGTGGCTGCCGATCGCGGTGCTCAGCGTGTTTGCGCTGTTTATGGGATGGCTTGGCACGCCCTGGTTCGGCGGCAACCTGTTTCACCATTATCTTGCGCCAGAAGAGGTTGCGTCGGAGCACAGCGATATGGTCCTGTGGCTTTCTGTCGGCGTCGGCCTGCTGGGAATCATACTGGGTTGGTTGATCTACGGGCGCAAGACGATGGTACATGCGACTGACGAAGACCCGCTCGCCACGGCATTGGGCGGTTTGTTCACGTTCTTGAATCGCAAGTGGTATATCGACGAGCTGTACGAGGCGACGGTCTTCCGGTTCACGGCCACGTGCGCGATGTTTTTCCGGCTCGTGGTGGACAAACTGGTGGTCGACGGCTGCCTGCATTTGATTGCCAAGGTGGCTCGGGGGATTTCGCAAATCTTCCGGTGGGTGGGAGACGAGTTTTTCATTAATGGCGGTTTCGATGCCGGCTGCGAGGGCGTGGAATTGGGAGGCGAAGAACTGTCGAAGCTCCAAGACGGTCGCGTGCAGAACTATTTTCGTGTGTTGAGCCTGGGGGCAGCAGTTCTCCTGCTGATCTACTTCTTCACATGAACCATTCCTCGATCCCGCTGCTGTCGCTGATCACGTTTATGCCGCTGGTTGGCGTCGTGCTGATCCTGCTCATGCCGGCGAAGAGCGATCGCGAAATCAAGCTGATCGCGCTGGGCGCCAGCGTTATCTCGCTGCTGTCGACCCTCTGCGTTTGGAGCCGGTTCGATCCGACTGCAGGGCTGGCGTTCGAGGAGCGCTGGTCGTGGATTCCGGCGCTGAACGCCGATTATCGCCTGGGCGTCGATGGGCTGAGCATGACGATGGTCCTGCTGACGGCCATCATCTCACCGCTGGCCTTGCTGGCGCATTGGAAGCAGGACCGGAGCGTGAAACTGTTTTTCATCCTGTTTCTGCTCCTGCAAACCGGCATGTTCGGAGTGTTCACCGCGCTAAATTTCTTCCACTGGTTCATCTTCTGGGAGCTGGGGCTGATCCCGATGTATTTCCTCATCAAGATTTGGGGCGCCGAAGACCGCACGTATGCGTCATTCAAGTTCTTCGTATACACGCTGGCGGGCAGCGTCGGGATGCTGCTGGCGTTTGCGTTCATCTATCTCGCGACGAACACGTTCGATTTTCTGGAGCTGCGGCAAAAGGCGGCGTCAGGCGAATTAGGCGCGGCCATTACCAAACTCGTGGCCGGCCTGCAGGAACGGACCGGGTTTCACATCAGCGCGTCGAGTTTCACCGCGTTGCTGTTTTGGGGAACGTTCCTCGGGTTCGCCATCAAAGTGCCGATCTGGCCGTTTCACACGTGGTTGCCGGATGCCCACACGCAAGCGCCGACGGGCGGCTCGATGCTGCTGGCAGCCATCCTGTTGAAGATGGGGGTCTACGGTTTCCTGCGAATCATCCTGCCGATCTTTCCCGAGCAGGTGCACGCGTATGTGCACGTGCTGCTGTTTCTGGCGTGGGCCAGCATCGTGTTTGGCGCGTATGCGGCGCTGGCGCAGACGGATTTCAAGCGGCTGGTGGCGTATTCGTCGGTCAATCACATGGGCTACGCGATGCTGGGCATTTTCGCCACGGTCGCCTCGGCGCCGAACGTGGCTGATATCACGAACGAGAAATCCGCGGCGCTCAACGGCGCGATGTTGCAGATGTTCAATCATGGCATCAGCTCGGCCGCACTGTTCTTTCTCGTGGGCGTGATCTATGAGCGGACGCACACGCGCAAGCTCGAAGAATACGGCGGACTCCGCAAGATCATGCCGGTTTATGCGGGCGTCCTGGGTATCTCGATGTTTTCATCGCTGGGGTTGCCCGGGCTGAACGGGTTTGTCGGTGAATTCCTCGTGTTCAAAGGGGCGTTTCCGATCGTCACGCTGGTTACGTCGCTATCGACGATTGGATTGGTCATCACCGCCGTGTTTCTGCTCGGCATGATACAGAAGGTCTGTTTTGGCCCGCTGAACACGAAATGGGCCGGCCTGCCGGACATGACGGGACGCGAGATTTTCATCGGCGCAGTGCTGATGTTCTTTATGTTCTGGATTGGGATCTACCCGGCGCCGCTCATCAACGCCTCCAACACAGCCGTGAAACAACTGGTCGATATTTTCCAAACGATGACGGTGGCGCGATTCTGACGAGACCATGCACGTTGACTGGACAATCTATCTGACGTTCCTCGGCGTGGGGCTGATCCTGCTGTTGCCGCGCGAATCGAAGACGCTGATTCGCTGGGTGGCGCTGGTGACAGGTGTGGTGGCCCTGCTGGTGGCCCTCAAGAACTACTTCAACTACAACGACTGGGTCAACGCGCAGATCAGCGCCCACGGCGCGCTGCAGGATGGGTTTGTCCAACTGGTGAACGTCTCGTGGATACCGGCGCTCAACGTGAAGTACCACCTCGCGGTCGACGGCATCAGCTACCCGCTGGTCGTGCTGAATGGATTTGTGTGCGTGACGGGCATTCTGTTCAGTTGGAACATCGAGACCCGGGTGAAAGAGTTTTTCGCGTTCTTCCTGACGCTGATTGCGGGTGTGTACGGTGTGTTCATGGCGATGGATCTGTTTCTGCTGTTCGTGTTTTACGAGCTGGCGATCATTCCGAAGTATTTCATCATCGCGATCTGGGGTTCCACCCGCAAGGAGTACGGGGCGATGAAGCTCGTGCTCTACTCGTTCGTGGGCAGCGCGCTCGTGTTCATTGGTATTCTGGCAACCTATTTCGCCGCGGGCGGACGATCATTCGACATTCTCGAACTCGCCAGGCATCCGATCAAACCCGACGTGCAGGTGTGGGTGTTCCCGCTGATCTTTGTCGGCTTTGCCGTGCTGGCGGGCATGTGGCCATTCCATACATGGGCACCGACCGGCCACGTAGCGGCGCCGACCGCCGCGTCGATGCTGCTGGCCGGCGTCGTGATGAAGTTGGGCTCGTACGGGTGTCTCCGCGGCGCCATGCTGCTGTTCCCGCAGGGCCTCGAACATTGGAAATGGTGGATCGCGGTGATCGCGGTGATCGGGATCGTCTATGGTGCCGGGGTTGCACTGGTTCAGAAGGACTTCAAGTTTATCATCGGCTACTCGAGCGTCAGTCACATGGGGTTCGTGTTGCTCGGCCTGGCCACGCTCAACCTCATCGGGATGTCCGGAGCGGTGCTGCAGATGTTCTCTCACGGGATTGTGGCGAGCCTGCTGTTCGCCGTGGTCGGCCGCATGGTGTACGACCGGACGCACACGCGCCAACTGGATGAGTTGGGCGGGTTGGCCAAGGTCATCCCGTTCGCCTGCGTGACGTTTATGATTGCCGGCGCGGCGTCGATGGGCATGCCGGGGTTCAGCGGATTTGTTGCCGAGTACCAGATTTTTGTCGGCGCATTCCACATGCATCCGGGGCTGGCTCTCGGGGCGGCGCTGAGCATCCCGTTGACCGTGGCTTACATCCTGAACGCCAATGACAAGGTCTTTATGGAGAAAGATCAACCTGCTGGCGGCGGGCATGGGCAGGGACACGAGGAGAGTAGCGATGCTCATGCGGCTCTGCCGCCGATCACATTGCCCGAGCGAACCGCGGCAATCATTTTGATGGCGTTACTGGTGATCGTCGGCGTGTATCCATCCATCATGCTGAACATGATCAAGGCGAACGTGCAACTGTTCCTGAAGGGTGCGCCATGATGCCGGTGCCGTATTTCGACGTGCTGCGAGGGCTGGGCGCAGAACTCATCCTGACACTGGCCGCGGTGGTTGCGTTGACGCTCGATCTGGTGTCCGCGCGTCGTGAGGAAATGACTGTCCGGTCGCGAACGGTTGGGACAGTCGCCGTGGTTGGCCTTCTGGCAGCGATCATTCCCTTGTGGCAGCAACTTGGCGGGCCGCGAACCGTGCTGCTGGGCGGCACGCTGGCGATCGATGATTTGATCCTGTTCTTCAAGCTCGTGATCGTCGGGTTGGCGGTCATCACGGTGTTGATCTCGATGGACTACGACGTTGGGCGGCACGTCGGCGAATACTACGCTGTGTTGCTGTTTGGGGCGGTGGGGATGATGCTGTTGATCAGCGCCGAGGAATTGATCACGATATTTGTGGCGCTCGAATTGACGAGTATTTCGCTGTACATCCTCACGGCGTTCCACAAGGGCGAATTGCGGTCCCAAGAAGCGGCGGTGAAGTACTTCATGTTCGGGGCGATCTCATCCGCGTTTTTGCTGTTCGGACTCAGCTACGTGTTTGGGGTCACGGGCACAACGAGTTTGCAGGCAATCCGCGACGCGGTGAAAACCACCGGCGGGCTGGCCATGAGCCCGTTGCTGGCGACGGGGCTGCTGTTTACGATCGTCGGGTTTGGATTCAAGGTGGCCGTGGTGCCGTTTCATCTGTGGGCGCCCGACGCGTACGAAGGCGCACCGACACCGGTAACGGCCTATATCGCCACGGGGTCGAAGGTCGCCAGTTTCTTCGTCCTGCTGAAGGTGTTGTTTGTCGGCTTCGCAGGATTGGAGGGCTCGGCTTTCTGGGGCAATTTCAACTCGGGATGGACAATGCTCCTGGCGGTGACGGCGGCCCTGAGCATGGTGCTCGGCAATTGTGCCGCCATCGTTCAACACAACGTGAAGCGTCTGCTGGCGTACTCGAGCATCGCGCATGCAGGCTACATTTTCATCGGGCTGGTCGCGGCCACGCGGACGGGCGCGACCTCGGTGCTCTTTTACATCATTGTATACGCCCTGACGAATCTCGGCGCGTTCGGGGTTGTCGCCGCGCTGTCGAGCCGCGCCGGCGGGGATGAGATGCGGGACTTCGACGGGATGGCGAAGCGGGCGCCGTTTTTGTCACTTCTGATGTTGATTTTCGTGCTGTCGCTGGCCGGAATCCCGCCGCTCGGAGGATTCTTTGGCAAATTCTACCTGTTCGCGTCCGCGGTTCAGCGGGACGCGGAACACTTTGGTCTGCTGTGGCTGGTGGTACTCGGCATTTTCATGAGTGCCGTGTCCCTGTACTACTATCTGATGCTGCTGAAACATGTGTACGTCATCGACGGGAAGGACCAGAGCCCGATTGTGACCCCGACATATCTGAACGTGGCACTCGGTTTGGTGGCGCTGGCGGTCATCGCGCTCGGCGTCTATCCCAAGCCGATTCTTGAGCTTCTCAACGGCTTCAGTTACTCTCTCGTGGCCGGGTGGGTGCACTAACGGCTGTCGGTGCACGCCAGCCCGGATCCGCGGTTCATGCATATTGACGGCTCGACAACGATCGTGGGAGTCTTTGGGGCGCCGATTACGCACACGGCGTCGCCGGCGATGCATAATGCCGCATTCGACGCCCTGGGGATGAATTGGGTCTATCTGGCATTTCACGTCGACCCACAGAATCTGCGGTCGGCGCTCCAAGGCGCGAAGGAGATGGGGTTGACCGGCGTGAATCTGACCGTCCCGCACAAGATTCTGGCGCTGGACTGCGTCGATGAAGTCGACCCGGAAGCCCACAAGATCGGGGCGGTCAACACGATCGTGATCGAGAAGGGCAAGCTGCGCGGGTTCAACACGGACGGCTACGGGTTTCTTAAGGCAGTGAAGGAAGATTTCAATCTGTCAATCAAGGGCAAACGCGTGTTGGTGTTGGGGGCGGGCGGGGCCGGGCGGGGGATCGCGGTGAAATGCGCCCTGGATGGAGCGGCGAAAGTGATCGTGGCCAATCGCACACCGGCCAAGATCGAACCCATCGCTCGCGAGGCGGCCGGCACCAAGAGCGAGTTTCAATCTCTGGCCCTTTCGGCGGATGCGATCGGGAAGGTAATCAAGGAGGTCGACCTGGTGGTCAATGCCACGTCGGTCGGATTGAAGGAGGGCGACTCACTCGGGCTGGGCGCCGAACTGTTCTCGCCGCGCCAGCACGTGTACGACACGATCTATCGTCCCGCGGAAACCTCGTTGCTGCAAGTTGCGGAGAGCGCGGGCGCAAAGGTGGCGAACGGACTGAGCATGTTGCTGCACCAGGGAGCCAAGGCGTTCGAAATCTGGACGAAGCGGAAGGCGCCGCTGGCGGTGATGCGGCGCGCCCTGCGCGCCGCGGTTTATGGTGACAAATCGTGACGACCTGGCTACGGCTCTATCTGGATTTCGTCGTGTTCGCATTTGGGGCCGTGATCGGCAGTTTCTTGAACGTCTGCGTGCATCGCATGCCGCTCGATCAATCGATTGTCACGCCCCCGTCGCACTGTCCGCATTGCAATCAGCACATTCAATGGGCCGACAACATTCCACTGCTCAGCTACCTGGTGTTACGCGGCAAATGCCGGTATTGCGGCGTCCGGATCAGTCCCCGCTATTTCCTGATTGAATTGCTGACAGCCGTGCTGTTTCTGCTGATGTGGTTGAAATCTACGGAATGGGATCATCCGCTGGTACATGGCGTTTACTTCCTGAAGGTGCCGATCTATTGGATGGTCATGGCGGGTTTAATCGTTGCAACGTTCATCGACTTTGAGCACTACATCATTCCCAATGGAATTACCCTGGGTGGCGTTGTGGTTGGCTTTCTGTGCTCCATTGCCGTGCCACCATTGCAGCACACTGAATTCCACAGCATTGCCGCGTTGCGCTCTTTTCTCGGCATTGTGGCGGGCTGCCTCACGCTGTATCTGATCGCCGAGTTCGGCAAGCTGCTTTTTGGAAGGCTCCGGGTGCCCTTGGCGCCCGGGACAACCATTACGATCGCGGAAAGCAAACTCAGGCTTCCCGATGAAGAGATTGAATGGCCCGATTTGTTCTTTCGCGATTCCGACAAGATACGATTTACAGCCGTGAACCTGAAGCTTGGCGACAGGCAATTCTCCAATGCGAAGGTGATTGTCCGCCAGGATTCGGTGACGGTGAACGGCGAAGGCTACCCGCTGGCCACAGTCGGCGTAATTGAAGCAGTTACAAGTGAGATCGTAATCCCGCGGGAGGCGATGGGCATGGGGGACGTCAAGCTGCTGGCGGCTATCGGGGCTTTCCTGGGTTGGCAGGCAACCTTGTTTTCGTTGTTCTTGTCGTCTCTGGTTGGGTCATTTGTGGGGCTTTCCCTGATCGTAGCCGGGCGAAGGCAGTTGCAGGGCAAGATTCCCTACGGCCCATATATTGCGTTGGGAGCGGTAGTCTGGCTCTTTGCTGAGAGACAGCTTTTTGCTACCATGGCTTGGTATACGGAGAGTATGAGCCAGGTGTTTAGGATATTACTCCACAAAGGATGACATGCCGGAATTGCGTTACTTCACAGCGGGAGAATCTCACGGCCCGTGTTTGATCGGCATCGTGGAAGGGTTGCCGGCCGGTCTCAAGCTCGATCTCGCCGCCATCAATCGTGATTTGGGGCGGCGTCAACAGGGCTACGGGCGCGGCGGCCGGATGAAAATTGAAGCCGATCAGGCCGAGGTGCTGTCGGGTATTCGCCGCGGGGAGACGATCGGTTCGCCGGTCACGTTCGCGGTCAAGAACCGCGATTTCAAGATCGACGAATTACCGGCGGTCACGAAGCCGCGTCCCGGCCACGCCGATCTTGCGGGCGTGATCAAGTATGACCGCCAGGACGCGCGCGACATACTGGAACGCTCGAGCGCGCGGGAGACAACGATGCGCGTGGCGATTGGCGGGGCGTGCAAGCTGCTGCTGGCGGAGATTGGAGTCGATATTGTCGGCCACATTGTCAGTCTCGGGGCCGTTCAAGCGAAGACGGATGGCCTGACGTTTGCCCAGATCCGCGAACGGAGCGAAGCCAGCGAGGTCCGCTGCGCCGATCCCGCCGCGGAAAGGCTAATGATCGAGGCCATTGACGCGGCCAAAGCCCAGGGTGATACGCTGGGCGGCGTATTCGAAATTATTGCGATTGGGGTTCCGATTGGACTCGGAAGCCACGTTCAATGGGACCGGAAGCTCGACGCCAATCTGGCGCGCGGTTTGATGAGCATTCAGGCGATGAAAGGCGTGGAGGTCGGCCTGGGCTTTGAAGCAGCGCGGCGCTCTGGCTCGCAGGTTCATGACGAGATCCTGCCGGCGCAGGGCGGCATCCTGACGCGGGCGGGCAATAATGCCGGCGGGTTCGAGGGCGGAATGACCAACGGCCAGCCTGTTGTCGTCCGCGTGGCGATGAAGCCGCTGTCCACGCTGATGAAACCGATGCGGTCCGTGGACCTTCAGACAGGCCAGGAAGTGAAAGCCACGGTGGAACGCTCCGACGTGTGCGCCACGCCGGCCGCGGCGGTCATTGGGGAAGCGGTCGTGGCCTTCGAGCTGGCGAAGGCGGTTTTGGACAAATTCGGCGGCGACAGCGTCCGGGAGTTCAAACGGAACGTGGACAGTTACCGCGAGAGTTGCCAGCGCTGGAAATGAAGGTTGTGAACTAGAGAATCGCCTTCAATTCCAGCTTGGCGATTTTGCCGGTCGCCGTGCGCGGTAGAGAGGGCAGCACACGGATCTCGCGGGGGATTTTGTAGTCGGCCAGGTGGTCGCGGCAGAACCGCAACATTTCATTCGTGTCGAGTGTTGCACCGTTCACGGCGCTGACAAACGCGATGGCCACCTCGCCGCGTTTTTCGTCGGCTTTCGCCACCACGGCCGCCTCCCGCACGTTTGGGAACTGGTAGAGGACTTCCTCGATCTCGCGCGGATACACGTTCATGCCGCGCACCAGCAACATCTCCTTGCGGCGGTCGACGATGTAGATGTACCCGTCGTCGTCCTTCTTGCCCATGTCGCCGGTGTGCAGCCAGTTGTTCCGCAGCACCGCGCTGGTCTCTTCGGGATGGTTGTAATAGCCGCGCATCACGTTCGGCCCACGGACGACGATTTCGCCAACCTCGCCGGTGGGAAGCTCGCGGTCATGGTCGTCGAAGATTTTCACCTCGATGTCCGGCAGCGGCAGCCCGACGGAACCCGGCTTTTGCACGCCGCGGATCGGATTGAACGATACGACGGGAGACGCCTCGCTCAGACCGTAGCCTTCCAAGAGCGGGAAACGGAAGTTCTGGTCGAATTTTCCAAGCGTCTCGCCGGGAAGAGGAGCGGCGCCAGAGATTGCCAGCCGCAACTTGAGCACCCAATGCAGCCAGAAGGGGATTTTGGCGTCGGCGAGCGCCTGGAAAAGCTGGGGGATGCCGACAAGAATTGTCGCCCGGTTGCCAATGATCTCGCGCATGGCGGCCTTGAATGGCTGCAGGGATTTGATGAGGACGATGCTGGCGCCCATCGACAGCGGGGTGAAAATACAAACGGTCAACATGAAGCTGTGAAACATCGGCAACAAGAGCGTGAGGCGGTCATCGGTCGTTTCTTCGAGAGCCTTGATGCAACTGCGGACGTTGGCCGCGATGTTTCCGTGGGTGAGCATTGCACCCTTCGATTTGCCGGTCGTGCCGGACGTGTAAATAATGACCGCCAGATCGTCCGGTTGGGCCGTCACCCACGAGGGGGGAGTTGACGGCGCTCCGCGTTCGAGCTCGGGGAGAAAGATGGCCGTGGTTCCCCGCAGTTTGGCGGTGGTCTCATCGAAATCCTCGGACGTAACCAGGCATTTGATCTGGCAGTCGTCCACGATGTGTTGAATTTCCGGTGCCTTGAGGAAATTGTTAATGGGAACGACGGTCGCGCCGGATTTTAGCACGGCGTACAACGCAAAAATGAACTCGGGACAATTCTTCAAGAGGATGCCCACGCGGTCGCCGCGGCCGATGTGGTAATGGGCCTGCAATTGCGCTCCGTAGCGATGGATGTGGCCGGCCAGATCCGCATTCGTAAACCGGTGCGTGCCCCAGTAGACGCAGACCTTGCGGGGCCGTCTCGCCACAACCGCGTCAAACTGGGTAATGACGGTTGATTCTGTCATGTTCGCGCGTGACAGAGCGCTACCATAGCATCGATTTCGTCTCCGCCAGGAGTTGGTCGCCCTTCCACAGGCTCACGCGCCAGGCGGACACCAAGCCGCCGGACCGAAACGCTTCGCCGCGCACCTCAAACAATTTCCGCGTGTCCCCATGCGGCGTGTACGTTTGCGCGAAGACCTCCGCGGGCCTGGCGACCTGGCGGTACTCGAATTTCACCAAGCCAACGGTTCGCGGCGTCCAGCGCACATAAAACTCCTCGCGCTGGTCGTCGATGCTCAGGTCCCGCGGTTCATAGCGAATGAGCGACGCGCGATCGTCGATAAAATACTGGCGATCGGTGGTTTCAACGTCCTGAAGGCGGGTGCGACTGGTGACTTCGAGCACACGCGGTCCGGGAGTGGAACAAGCCACGAAGAATAACGGCAGCAAAAACGCGGATAATTTGTACGGTGACATGTGTGAAACGGTCATGCCTGACGGCCATCGACCACCAGGGTAATTTCCCCCTTGATCGCCCGGTTCTCAAGCTTTTTCAGGACGGAATCGATGTCGCCGCGGACGAACTCCTCGAATTTCTTGGTCAACTCGCGGGCAACGACCACACCGCGATTCCCCAGAAGCTCGCGCATGTCCCGCAGGGTCTTCAGCAGGCGATGCGGCGATTCGAAAAAGACCAGCGTCTGGGGTTGGGAAGCGAGCCGGCTGAGGGCGGTACGGCGCTGCCCCGACTTGTGCGGGAGGAACCCGTAGAAGAGAACTCCGTCTTCGATGGCGCAGCCGCTGGCGACCAATGCGGTGGTAAGGGCGGAGACACCGGGGATGACTTCGACGGCGATTTCGGCCTGGAACGCGGCGCGAAGGAGGCGCTGTCCGGGGTCGGAGATGGCGGGCATGCCGGCGTCGGAGACGAGGGCGATCCGGCGGCCTTGTTGCAGCTCACGCAGCAGCTCCGGGGTTCGTCTGGCCTCATTGAACTCATGGTAGCTGACCATGGGCTTGTTGAGCCCGTGCCGGGCGAGCAACACACCCGTGCGACGCGTGTCCTCCGCGGCGATCAGGTCCGCCTCGCGCAGAACGCGCAGGGCGCGGAGGGTGATATCCTCCATGTTTCCGATCGGCGTGCCGACGATGAAGAGCCTGCCATCTGCCGAAGCCATGGACCGAATGTATTGGCCGGCAGAGGAAAACACAAGACTGACAGCGTCATCGGGCGCGACACCGACCAATCAATGTTCGTAGGCACCGATGTCCCACGCGCTCGACGCCGGACGCGCCGTGCCATCGGCAGCCGTGCCGAAGTAAGCCGATAGATTGATGCCCTGACCTGTGCAGGCTGTATCGGTGGCGGCGAGATGCAGATCGTTGTTCGTGGAAAACGCCGTGTAGCTCATAAACGCCACCGTGCCCGAGCCGCCGGGCGGTGGAAGCTGTGCAACGGACAGGGAAGCGCCGCCGTAGGCCCCGGCGCCGGTATAGTTGTCGGCAAACCTGATGCCATCCGTCGAGCCGTCGTCACTCGTGAAGGTGATGACGTAGTGTCCCTTCAGTCCCGAGTCATAAATGAGATTGTTGGCCACCAGGCAATTGCTCCAGGTGGCGGGGTCGCTGCCGCCGATGCCGATGACCGATGCCCCGGCGTTGATCAAATCGACCATCGTGTTGTTGGCGACAATGATGTCCGACCACGAATACGCCGCGCCTCCCACCTGGGAACCAATCACAATCGCGTTTTCGTTTTGTCCCGCTGCCAACGCGGCTTCCGACAACCAGTTGCTGGTCGCCCGGAAGACATTGTTGTAGATCCAGATGTTGCTGGTGGAATTGCCGCTGACCGGATCCCAGAACACCATGTAATTGGGAATGTTCTCGAAAATGTTGTCATAACAGTGGTCATTGGAGCCGCCCAGGTTCTGCCAGCCGTCCTGATGGACCGAGTTCGCCGAGGAGCCGTTTTGAAACGATACACCACTGCCGAGGAAATAGGGCGAGAACAGATTGCTGTAGACGGCCACACACCATCCGCCCTGAAGGGCGGTGGCGCCGATGCCGACGACGTTCGGGTACTGTTGCGGCCCGCGCAACGTGCAATTGTGCACGGAATTGGTGATCGTCTGGCCGTCGGCCGGGCAGGGGGTGTACATATCGATGCAGGCGGCCTGTGAGTTCGGCGGCTGCACCAGACACCAAGCGATCTCGGTGTTCACGGCCGAGGACTCGATTTCGCCGAAGACCCGCAGGTGATCGAATTTGACGCCGGCGCCGCCCGCGCACAGGATGACCGGGTTTTCCGGCCAGTCGCCGCTGAGATCGGCCGTGGTCCACATGTCCTGAGGCGAGTTGGTCACGGCGTAGTAGTTGGTGATGACGATCTGCTGGAGGCCCTGGTAATCACCCGAGAACGCGAAATAGGAGCCGCCGCTGATAAAGCGCATCAACTGGTGGCCGCCATCGACGTTGGCGTAGGTGGAGGGCTGCGCGCCGGTGAAGGTGGCCACGCCGCTGTGCGTGCCGTCCTGTCCGATCTCGTAGGTGATCGGGTGGGCCGCGGTGCCGCCGGGGGGCGCCCAGTCACCGACGTTGGAATAGACCTGTCCCGCGCCGCCGAGCGGGCCGCCGCTGATGTAGACGATGCTGCCGTTGGTGACGCCGGATACGCGCGTCAGACTCGTCCATGCGTTAGCCCAGGACGAGCCGTTGTTGAGCCCGGTGGCGGTGCAATCGACGTAGTAGCCCGGTGCGATTGAATTGGTGGATGGCGGTGGCGAGGGCGGGACAACAACGACCGGCGCCGGGGCGGGGATGGAGATGCTGCCGGAGCCGCCGGGGGCGAAGTTACCCGGAAAAAGGGCGAGGAGGTTGTTGTAGGTGTAGGTGCCCGGGGCGAGCGACACGCCGTTGATGGTGACGGCGCTGAACTGGCAGTTTTGATGGAGGATGAAGACGCTGCTGTTGCTCAGCATCGTGAGTGCGCCGGGGGTCTGGATATCGTAATCGACTTCGAGTGTGGCCCCGGGCCAGACGACGATGTTACCCAAGCCCAAAGAGCGCTTCCCGACGCCCGTGAGCTGGCCGCAGGTGATCATCCAACGGCCCGTAAATGAGCTGTTATTCGTGCTCTGGATGCTGCATGTGTTGCTTGCGGAGCCGTGGATAAACCTCAGATCGCCGCTGCCGGTAATCGACGCGAGAATAATGAGCTGGGTGGAGCTCCAATTATAGTCGAGCATGGAATTGGCGGTGACGGACACGTTGCCGATAATCCCGAGCCGCTGCGCGGAGGGTGAAGCCGATGCCAGCAGCTTCCCGCCGTTAAGGATCAGGCCCGGATTGCCGTCAACACCCCAGAAACTGGCGATCTCAACCGTCGACGAACTGGTGAACTGGAGAACCGCGCCGGCATCCAAGGTAAGCGAGTCTCCAGGGAAAGCCTGAGAGGCAGGCCAGGTTGGGGTCAGGAGAACACCACCGCTGAGCACTTCGAAGTCGTTGCCGGGGGCAGCCGATATGGGCCCGGGCTCCCAGATGGCCGAGTTCCAGTCCTGGGGAGAGGTTTCCTGGACGGAAGTGGTGTAGGTCTCCGCGATGGATGAGGTGATGGGGAGGAGGAGGAGCGTGAGGAGCGTAGAGCGTAGAGCGTAGAGCGTGAAACGTGTGGCGGGTTTGACACGACCGCAAGCTTCGACGTTTACCCGCCCTTGGCGGCACCGGAGGCGACCAGGGCTCGCGCTACCCGGTGTGGATAGAGACCTGATGAACTTCATGAATCGTTGTTCCTTCTATGTTCCAGCATGCGGCTGGTGACTGGACCATCCCTGAACGATGGCGCATACGAGCAACTGCGTCGTGACCGTCTTCGTCCGGGGTGAAGAGAACAACGGCGGTATCAACAAGACAGCAGCGGCAAACTTGGCCGCCTAGGGTATTGACCCCAGTCTTCTTAATAACTATGTCATGCCAACTGGCATTACCTGTACGACTCGAACCTCCCAGTCTTTCCCGGCAACGCCGCCGAGAAAGTAAGCGCAGGATACCCAACTGTGAGGGATTGTCAACAACCAAGTTGCGGCGGCGGCAGGAAATTTGAGGGATTGGGGAAAGGGGAATGGCTGATGGTCGATGGTTAATGGGGGATGGGGAAACGGGAGACCTGCGGTCGAAGGAAGTGCGAGGTCAGGAGACTTTCGCACTCGCACAACAGAGGCGGCGCGGTCGGGAGACCTGCGCCGAACGAGGGACAACGAGGAGTACGGCAAAGCGGCGGCAAGCCACCGCAGTCCATAAAGGCGCACAACGGCGAAAGAGTAAGAGCAAGAGGAGGGGAGTGGACTAGGAGCCGGCGTGGACGAATTGGCCGGCTTTCCAGTTGCCATCTTCGGCCTTGCCATCGGGGTAGGTCATCTTGCCCGGGCCATCCATCCAGCCGTCACGGAACTCACCGACGTAGACACGGCCATCGGGCCAGGTCATGGTGCCGGAGCCATTGGGGCGCTCGGGCACGCCGTCCATCAGTTTCCATTCGCCCTTGTAGACGCGGCCATCCTTGTACTTGATGGTCCCGCCGGATTTTGCTCCGTCGAGGTTCCAAACGCCTTCCTCGCGAGTGCCGTCAGGGCCGACCCAGATACCAGCCAACTTGTAGGACAGTCCGTTACGGAACTGGCCCCATTGATGGGTGCCGCCGAGACTGGTCATGGTTCCCTCGCCATCCGGCACCCCGTCGCGGACTTCGCCCTCGTAGGTGGTGCCGCCCGGGAAGATGAGGAGCGCACGCTGGGCGGCGCCCGCCGACGCGCCGCCCATGCCGCCGAAGAACGCCCGCGGAGTATCTACCCTGCGCGGGAAGAAGCTCAGGTGGGGCAGGTCAAAGGGATGGTCCGGGGCGATCGAGAGCATCCCTTCCCGCCAGAAGATGTTCCGCGGCGTGTTCGGCTTCGCTGCCGGATTCGACGTGGGGCCGGCGGGCGCTTCGTTGCTGGTAGCGGGCGGCGTGGTGGATCGTCCGCATCCAGAGAGGAACAGGAGTTCACACCCGGTGAACAGGGCAAAGAGGGCGAGCGGTTTCATCCCCGGCTTGAGGCTGATCATGACAGCAGATTTATACCAAAGGCGCGAGCAGGATTCAAGGATGGTTTTTTGGGGGGAGGAATGGCTGATGGCAAATGGCGGATGGTGGATGCGGAAACGGGAGACCTGCGGTCGAAGGAAGTGCGAGGTCAGGAGACTTTCGCACAACAGAGGCGGCGCGGTCGGGAGACCTGCGCCGAACGAGGGACTTCGCACAACAGAGGCGGCGCGGTCGGGAGACCTGCGCCGAACGAGGGAGGTGATCCTCCTCCGCGCGACGCTACGGCGGACACGCAAGTCACCGCACTCCAAAAGGACGCGGGGGGGCTACGGGCCGATGCGGGACATGCGGAATTCGTCCTGGAGCCAGGTGCCATGGACGACCTTGCCGTCGGGCCAGGTCATGGTTCCCGGGCCATCCATTTTTCCATCGCGGAAGTGGCCGACGAATTTATGGCCATCGGGCCAGGCCATCGTGCCGGCGCCGTCAGGACATTCTTCCGAGAATCCCGAGGTGACTTTCCAGGTGCCGGCATAGGTGTGTCCGTCCCTCCAGGTGATGGTGCCGCTGCCGGTGCCGCTAACGTAGTCCCAGGTCCCTTCCTCGACGATGCTGCCGGGGAGAACGACGCGGCCCTTGATTTTGTAGGGGACGCCACGGCGCCATTCGCCTTCGAGGCGTGTGCCATTGGGCTGGCTGAAAATTCCCCAACCGCTTGGCGCATTGGCAAACACATCTCCGGCGAACGCTGTGCCATCGGTCTGTTGAATAATAGCGAGAACCTCGGTCCGCCGGGCCCGCTCAGCCTCGAGTTCGGCCTGGGCCTGAGGCAGTGCCGATGGAGGCACTTGAAGGCCGAAATGGTTGCCATCGAAAAACTCACTTGTGGCCGCGACCGCAGGCGGCGGATTGGGAGCGGTGGTCGCAACAACGCTGGCCGCGGGTTGGCGGGTGAGCATCGGGTCGGCAAGCAGTGACGCCATTGGCTGGCGATCGGACCAGGCAGAAACGATCACACACCCCACCGCAGCGAGGGTGATGGTGGCTGCAAAAAGGATCCCATGCCGCTTCATCTTCGCGTCCCTGTGTTTAACTATAGCCCGTCTTTGGCCGACGTCAACTATGAACATGCAAGGCAGGAAAAAGCAGGGGGAGAAGGGGGGGGCAGACAAGTAGCTGGTAGTTGGTAGCCAGGGGGTGAACGGCGCGACAGGGGCGGGGGGAGAAGCAAGTGCCCAAGCCCCCGAGTGCATGAGTGGCCAAGTGCATGAGTGCCGAAGGGAAGGGAGCGACAGCGAAAAACAGGGAGGAGGGATGAAGGAGGGAATGTCACCGCGAAGGCGCGAAGGACACGAAGGGGGGCGAGGACGGAGGAGCGGCGCACAACGAGAGGGGACGCGACGGACCACACACACGCCTCGTAGAGGCGTGGCTACAACGGCGGATGGAGAACACGAATAGGCAAACAGGCGGGACGCGACGGACCACACACACGCCTCGTAGAGGCGTGGCTACAACGGCGGATGGAGAACACGAGTAGGCAAACAGGCGGGACGCGCTGTGCAACACGCGGGCGGGACGCCCGCCCCACTATGGCAATTCCCAGATGGGTCCGAAAGCCGGGGAGCACGCCTCGTAGAGGCGTGGCTACACCGGAGACGGGCGGGACGCCCGTTGTCCGGTAAAAGAACAAGGGGCTGGTCCGAAGACCAGCCCCTTGAGAACGACTTGTAAGGGACTACTTATATCTGGTCGTCTTAGCGACGACGGCGAATGAGTCCGATTCCGCCGAGCAAGCCCATGACCACGAGCGCGATGCTCGAAGGCTCGGGAACGCCAAGCAACTCAACGGCGTTGCCGCCAACGATGATCTGATCAGAGCCGTTGAACGTACCGGCGCTGTTGTAACCGCCGACGAGCACGTTGGCTGCCGTGAGGTCGCCAAACTCGAAGGTCGGAGGATTGGCCCCGTCCGAGGCGGGGAATATCCACGCGTCGCCATTAGCGCCAGCGACCGACGTACCCTTAATGGCTGCCCAGTAAGAACCGTCGATGACGAGGGCATAGGCTTGCTTGCTGAAGTAGCCCGCGCCCGGCGCACCGAGAGCGTCCGTGAATTCGCCATCTGCCGCACCGCCATCACCCACGGCACCGGTCGCCCACACGGAGAAGTCTGCCTCCGCGGTGGTCAACCCTGTCGCCGGTGTGAGGGCCGAGATGGTTGCATCACTGACCGTGAAGTAACCGAGTTCGAGCAGCGTGCCGGTTGGGGCCGGGGTAACGCCGTCAGACATTGCGATCCCGACGACGGTTGCGGCCGCCCAGTTCACGGACATAGAATATGCTGAGCTTACGCTGAGCACGGCAGCGGTGATCACCGCTGCGACTTTAACTGCAGTTTTCCCGTTCATTTCTGTTTCTCCCTTTGTCGTTTCGTTCTTCGTACGAAGATTTGTTTGTTTGCTGTTGTTCTTTTACCTTTTGATTTTCGATTTAGTACACCTGCGGCAGATACCAGTTAAACGAATTGGCATTGCGGCGCAGGATCTGGACGGCTCCTCCGAGCGGAATCAGGTTCGTGGACGCATCAATCGTCAAGCTAGCGGTTGACCGCCAGCCGGCACCTGTCCGATAATAGTACGTGGCGAAGAGCTGTGTCGTCGGATTCCACACGTTGATGTTATCCGCGCTGCCGGATCCGGAGCCCGTCTGGACGCCGGTGCTGCTGCTGCCGGTGTAGAGCCCGCTTTGGGCCAAGGTGATCGAACTGGCTTCGACATTTCCAGCAACCGTCAGTTTGGTGCCGCCGATGACCGGAATAATGGTCGGGCCAAGCTGGGCGACATTGATATCGGAGTACTTCACGGCGCCGATGACCTGATTTGCGACCGACGCAGCACCGCGACGGACGAGGACGATGCCCTGATCGAGGTACAGCGCGTTGGTGCCCGTGTTGATCGTCAAGCTGGCGGTCGAGCGCCACCCACTACCAGTGCGATAGTAGTAGGTTGTGTAGAGCTGCGTGTTCGGGTTCCAGACGTTGATATTGTCAGCCGAGCCAGAGCCTGAGCCCGCCTGGAGACCGGCCGAGTCATTGGTGCCGAACAGAGTGTTCAGCGTCCATGACGGACGGATCTGGTAGCGATAGCCCGCGCCGATCAAGCCGGCCTCAGCGGTCGAGGCGAGATAGATCGAGTTGCCCGCCGGGCTGGAAACGACTTCGTCGATCAAGCCCGCGTAGGCGTAGTTGGTCGGGCTGCCCGTGGGCGAGAGGAACTCGATCTCGCACGGGGAACCGACGCCCGCGACGGTGAACTGGTTATTCGTGAATGTGTTACTGCTGTCCACGACCTGGTTGCTCGTGACGCTGGCCACGATACCGGCCTGGATGGGCAGTTGGGTCATACCCAAGCCCAAGTACGTTGTCGCCGGGTTCAGCGGTGAACCTGTTGTGCCCTGGATGTTCCAGGTGATGAACCCGACCGGTGGTGTGTAGACGTTCTGCGCGCTTGCCTGGTAGCAGATCGCCGCAGAGACAGCCACGGTGGTAATCCACGCTAATTTTGGTAGGAAGCGCAAGCCCCTTGCATGTTTCGCTCTTTGCATGTCTTCTCCTCGCCTATTATCCCAAAGCCTCGTTCACGACTCGGTGAACTTTCTTTTCCCTATACCTACACTCCACTGACTCGGTGAATCTAACTGGTGCGAGACTAACAGGGGAGGGGCGAAGTGTCAACAACAAATTCACATATTTGTGCGACTTTTTTGTGACGACGGAGGCGGGGGGGTGAATCTGCTGTTTCTGGGCCATTTTCAATGGGTTACGGGGGGAGCGGGGGGATGGAAAAATGGTTGATGATTGATGGTTGATGGGGAGGAGAAGAATGGACATTTGAACGATTTTGCTCCTGTTTTTGAACGCCAGTTTTTACAGGGTGTTGCATTTCTCAGGCCAGAATTTATGGAGGGGTAAGGGCGGAAGGCAGAAAACAGCAGACAGCAGACAGGAGATGCCGCGTGGGGCGTACATACATATGGAGAGGCAAACGGGCGGGACGCACCGTTCTACGGGGGGCTCACCACGAAGAGCACGAAGGAAGGCAAAGCGGCGACTCCGAACACGACTCGCGAGCCCCGAAAGTTTTCGGGGCAGGCAGGCAGGTCGCCGCATTTCCAAAGGGCGCGGAGTGCGGGCGGAGTGGTTCGGAATTCGATAAACGGGCGGGGCGGGCCGGTCATCACGGCTGGGGGGACGCGACGGAGGAGAAGTCGCGGCCGTTGCGGAGCGGGTGGCGAGCGGCGGGCGAGCCCGGGGGGCGCGGGGGTTGGCGGGCGCTCAGGCGGCGGACGAGCAACAGGAGGCCGACCAGAAAGATCAGGTTGGGCAGTTCCTCGTTGAACGCGCCGAAGACGAAGGTGTAATGGACAGGGAGCCAGACCAACTGGACGGCGAGGAAGATGGCGACGGGGAACAGGGGTGTGCCGCGGCAGCGGCCGACGGCGGTGACGGAGAGGACGGCGGCGGCGAGCATGAGGGCGTAGAAGGCGACCAATCCGGTGACGCCGGCGTAGCGGATGGCGGTCAAGGGGCCGTTGTGGAAGGCGCCGCTGAGCGCGGCGAATTCGGTGATGCTGTGGCCGTGGAGCAATTCGTAATCCATTTCACTGAGGCCGAAGCCGTCGCCGATCCACCAATTTTTGATGACGCCTTCCTGGAGCATCTGGCGCCACCAATCGAGGCGGGCATTGCTGTCTTCGGCTTCCTCTTTGACGGGCTCGGCCCATTTCCCGGGCAGGAACGACAGGGCGCGCTGGGCGGGCATGGGCAGTTCATAGAAGCGGCCCTGGCCGACGAGCACGAAGCCGAGGGTCAGCGCGCCGATGGCGCCGCCGAGGACGAGTTCGCGCCAGCCGCCGCGGAACCAGGAGGCGAGCACGAGGGTGGCGAAGGCGAAGAGCAGGGTGTTGCGATAGCCCGCGAGCAGGACGGCGGCGAGGCCGATGGCGAACAGATAGAAGCGCGGGCGCAAGGGGTTGAGCAGGGAGCGCGGGAGGTAATAGGCGCACAGACATTGAATGAGCATCAGGCCGAAGGGACCGAGTTCCGTGAGGCGACGGACGTGCTCGCCGCTCATGGCCGTGACGACGCGGATGTCCTCGAGATAATTGGTGACGTCGACATTGCCGCTGACGAACCAGACGTAGGGCGTGAGGCTGGGGAAGATGTGGGCGGCAAGCGGCAGCGAGGTGGCGATGGTCATGCCGGCCATGATCCACAACGGGATGCGGCTGACGTGGGTGTAGGAATCCGGCTGACGGGCGAGGACCCAGCAGGCGCAGCAGGCGATGAAGAGGTTGAAGTAGGGGCGGGCGCCGACGGTTTCGGCGCCGAGAGAGCGCAAGCCGACGGGGTGGACGAGGAACGTGAGGGTCATGACGGCGCAGTTGATGGCCACGAGGGCGTCGAGCAGGCCGAGCGGGCGGCGGGCGGCGGGGGTGCCGATGAGGCGCTGGGCGACGTAGGAGGCGGTGACGACGAGGACGACCATGTCGTAGATGGTGAGCGGGATCGGGAGCGCGTTGGTGTCGCCGGTGAAGCAGCAGGCGAAGGCGATTAACAGCCAGGTGTTGTGGCGCAATCCGACGGCGGCGACGACCACGAGTGTGGCCACAGCCAGCACGGCGAGCAACAGCAGGTGGTCGGTGGCGATCCAGACGGAGATGATCAGGGCGGCGACGACACAAACGGCCATGGCGATCCAGCGGCGGATCGCCTCCTGACCCTGATAGGGGGTGGCAACGATTTCCTGAAGTTTCATCCCCGCGCGCACCGGGTTATATATCAATGCATTCGAGGAGCCGATATCGTCATCAAGCGTTGGCCTGACCTGGGCTGTTCGCCGGGCGTCCCATCCTTTATAGACCAAGTGGGGGTGGGGGTCAAGACCGGAAGGGGGGAAGCCGGCCGGGCGGAGCGGGAGCGGAGCAGGGTTGTATTGGGAAACGGTGGTTTGTTACATATGTGGGAGGAGAAGTTCGAGTCGCTGGCGAGACGGGCCGGTGAAAATGGGCGGCGAGACACACACGATTGGAATTTATGAGAATTTTTTTTGCAGCGAGCGAGATGACGCCGTACGCGAAGACGGGCGGGCTGGGCGACGTGGTGGGGGCGTTGGCGAGCGCGATGCGGGCGCGGGGGCATGAGGTGACGTGTTGCGTGCCGTATTATCGGAGCGCGCAGGAATATTTTGAGGGAGAGCCGGCGGCGCCCGCCTTCGCTGAAGCTTCCACCTTCGCCAAGGCGGCGGCGGACAAGTCGGCGCGGCCAGCGGGGGCGAAGGCGGTCGGGTTGACGCTGAACATACCGCTGGGCAGCCGCACGGTGAGCGGCGAGGTGTGGGAGTGGACGCAGGCGGACGGGGTGCGGGTGTTGTTTGTGCGGCGGGATGAATTTTTCGATCGGACGGAATTGTATGACGTGGGGGGGCGGGCGTACGACGACAACGCGGAGCGGTTTTTATTTTTCGCGAAGGCGGTGGTGGAGCTGGCGCGGCACACGCGGTATCGGGCGGATGTGGTGCATTGTCACGACTGGCAGGCGGCGTTTGTGCCGGTGCAGATGACGTACCAGACGCAGCGAGGGATGGCCGCGGAGCGGGCGGGGCGACCGCAGCCGTGGAGCGCGGCGCCGCCGGTGAAGACGCTGTTGACGATCCACAACGTGGCGTACCAGGGGATATTCTGGAGCCTGGATTTTCCGCTGACGAATCTGCCGCGGGAGTATTTCACGATGGGGACGCTGGAGTATTACGGGCAGATGAACCTGCTCAAGGGGGGGATTGTTTTCGCCGATAGTATTAGCACGGTAAGTCCGACGTACGCGGAGGAGATTGTGACGGCGGGAGGCGGGTTCGGTCTCGAAGGCGTGCTGGCGACGCGTACGAAGGACTTGCACGGGATCGTGAACGGGGTGGATTACGGGCGGTGGGATCCCGAGACCGACCCACACCTGCGGTCGCGGTACGGGCGGGAGGAACTGGGGGGGAAACGGGCGTGTCGGGAAGACCTGTTAACGAAGATGCGACTCGACGCCGGCGATCGGCAGCCGGTGGCGGGATTTGTGTCACGATTGACGGCGCAGAAGGGAGTAGAAATATTGGCGGGGGCGCTGAAGGGACTGGTGCGGATGGGCGTGCGCGTGGCCATTCTGGGCAAGGGGGAAGCAGAGTACGAATCGATGTTGACGGAAGTGGCCCGCCGCTATCCGGGGCGGGTGAGCGTGCGGATCGGGCACGACGAGGAACTGGCGCACCAGATCCAGGGCGGGGCGGACATGTTGCTGGTGCCGTCGCAGTACGAGCCGTGCGGGTTGACGCAACTGTACGCGATGAAGTACGGGACGATTCCGGTGGTCCGGGCGACGGGCGGGCTGGACGACACGGTGCAGGCCTACGACGCGCGGACGGGGCGGGGAACCGGCTTCAAATTTGCTGCGTATACAGCGGAGGCATTGACGGGAGCGGTGCGGCGGGCGATTATGCTCTACAAACAGCCAAGGAAGTGGGAGAAGTTGATGCGCGAGGCGATGGCCGGGGATTTCTCATGGCCGGCCAGCGCGCGTGAATATGAAAAACTGTACGCGGCGGTCGTGCACGCGGCGTCGAAGTAGCCAGGACAATCGAATATGCCAGAACTGCGCAAGGATCCAGTAGTCGGTCGCTGGGTGATCATCGCGACCGAACGGGGGAAACGGCCGAGCGATTTCATCTCGCAGCCCGTGGAGGTCCCCGAACAGTCCAAGAACCCGTTCGCCGAGGGCAACGAGCACATGACGCCGTCGGAGATCTTCGCGTTTCGCGACCCGAAGAGCAAGGCCAACGGCCCGGGCTGGCAGGTGCGGGTGGTGCCCAACAAGTTCCCCGCGCTGCGCATCGAGGGCGAGTTGGACAAGGAAGGGCAGGGGATGTACGACAAGATGAACGGCATCGGCGCCCACGAGGTCATTATCGAGACGCCCAATCCGACGCTGCAGCTCGAAGACCAGACGATCGAGGGCATCGGGCGGGTGATCGAGACCTACAAGATTCGCGTAACCGACCTGCTGCGCGACCCGCGGTTTCGCTACATTCTCGTATTCAAAAATTTCGGGAAACAGGCCGGGGCGACGATCGGCCATCCGCATTCACAACTGATCGCCACGCCGGTGACGCCGAAGCGGTTGAAGGAAAAACTCGTCGGCGCGATGCAGTATTACGCCTACAAGGACCGCAGCATCTTCGAGGACGTCCTCAAGCAGGAGATCAAGGAAGGCGCGCGATTGGTCTACGAGAACGCCGGGTTCGTGGGATTCTGCCCGTTCGCCGCGCGGTTCCCGTTTGAAGTGACGATCATGCCGCGGCGGCAATCGGCGTACTTCCAGGACATCCATCCCGACGAGATCCTGTTGCTGGCCGATTGTCTGAAGGTGACGCTGACGAAGTTGTCGAAGGCGCTGAACCAGCCGCAGTACAATTATATCATCAGCACCGGGCCGGCCCGCTACGCCCACCACGGCTACTGGTCGACGATCGACCAGGATTTCCGCTGGCACATCGAGATTCTGCCGAGACTGACGCTGATCGCCGGCTTCGAGGTCGGCACCGGCTTTTACATCAATCCCACACCACCCGAGGAAGCGGCGAAGTATCTCCGCGAAATCTTGGTGTAGCGCCGGCGCGAGGTCAGAGCCATGCCGCTCCACGTCGCGTTTCTCTGGCACATGCACCAGCCGTATTATGTCGACCCCGTGCGCGGAGCGGCGCTGATGCCCTGGGTGCGACTGCACGCGACGAAGGGCTACTTGGACATGATCTGGCTGGCGGACCAGTGCCCGGGCTTCCACTGCACCTTCAACGTCACGCCCGTGCTCGTCAAACAGATCCGACAACTGGCGAACAGCGAGGTGCACGATTTGTGGCACGAGTTGGCAACCGCGCCGGCCGAGTCGCTGAGCACGGAGCAAAAAGCCAGCATCCTCGAACACTTCTTCAAGGCGAATTGGGACAACATGATCCGGCCCTTCCCGCGATACTGGGCGCTGCTGCAAAAGCGCGGGCTCAATCCGGGCAAGATCAACCTCGAACACGCCGCCCGCAGTTTCACCCCGCAGGAGTTTCGCGATCTGCAGGTGTGGTTCAACCTGACGTGGTTCGGGTACGCCGCCGAGCGATTGTATCCCGAGATCGCGGAACTGAAGCGCAAGGGCGGGGGATTCACCGAGGAAGACAAGCGCGTCGTATTCGATCAACAGCAGGACATCCTCAAGAACGTGCTGAGCTACTACAAGGGTGTGGCGCAGCGCGGCCAGATCGAGCTGAGCACCACGCCGTTTTTCCATCCGATCCTGCCGCTGGTCTACCATACGGAGTTTGCGCGGCGCTGCATGCCGGGCCGCGACCTGCCGCCGCCGTTTTCGCATCCCGAGGACGCGCGGGCGCAACTGGCCCTCGCGCGCGAGTTGCACGCGGAGGTGTTCGGCGCGCCGCCGCACGGGGTCTGGCCGTCCGAAGGCTCGGTGTGCCCCGAGCTGATTCCGATCCTGCAGGAACTGGGGTACGAATGGTTCGCGACGGACGAGGAGATTCTGTGGCGCAGCCTGACGGTGGTGCATCCGGGAAAGATTCTCGACCACAACATGCTGTTCCAGGGCTGGCGGGCGCAATTTGGCGACGCGAGCGCGTGCCTGGCGTTCCGCGAGCGGACGCTGAGCGATTTCATCGGGTTCACCGCGTCGCGCAACGACCCGCATCGGGCCGCGGATTTCATGGTCGGCCAGATCGAGCAGATTGGCCGCGGCACCCACGAGGCGGATCCGTTGTGCGCGGTGATCCTCGATGGCGAGAATGCGTGGGAACATTTCGCGGATGGAGGACAGGCGTTTCTGCGCGAGTTGTACCAGCGGCTGACCACGCATCCGGGCATCGTCACGACGACATTCCATGACTACTTCGCGAACCATCCGCCACGGGCGACGCTGAGCACGCTCCACACGGGATCGTGGATTCGCGGCGATTTCGACATCTGGATCGGCGATCCCGAGGAGAACCGCGGGTGGGAGCTGCTGGGTCAGACGCGGGACTTCCTGCAGGCCCGGGCCGACCGCCACGAGATCACGCCCGAGCAATTCAAGAAGGCCATGCAGGAGATCTACGCCGCCGAGGGCAGCGACTGGTTCTGGTGGTACGGTGGGGATTTCGTCACCGATAACGACCTGATCTTCGACGAGCTGTTTCGGACGCACTTGCAGAACGTGTATCGGATCTGCGGTGCGCCGGTCCCCGACGTGTTGAAGACCAACATCTGCCGCTCCGAAGTGGCGCGCGAGGCGCGCAAGCCGACCGACCTGATCACACCCGTTCTCGACGGTTCGATCACCTCCTATTATGAATGGGCCGGGGCAGGGGTGTACGAAGCGGGGCGCAACATGGGCGCGATGTACCGCAGCGAGCGTTGCGTCGAGGCGGTGCATTTCGGGTCGGATTTGACGACGTGGTATCTGCGGGTGGATTTTCACAAGGGTGTCACGATTCCCGAGAAGGCGACGCTGCGCGTGAACTTTGTGGATCCGACCCACCGCGCGCTGATCGTTCCGCAGCTGAAACCCGGCATCGACGACGCCGAGCTGTGGCTCACGGATCCGGGAGCTGATTACCGGAAGCTGATGGACGTGCGCCAGATCAAGTTTGACCGGATACTCGAGCTGGGGATTCCGCTGGCCGATCTGGGCTGGAAACAGCGCGACCAGGCCTCGTTCTTCGTGCAGGTGCTGGAAAACGACGTGGAATTGGAGCGCCATCCCGACATCGGGACGCTGAACATGATCGTGCCGGATGACCTATTTGCCGCCGAAAACTGGTGGGTTTGACTACCGTCTCAGGACCTTCTTGCCCGCGGCGTAGTAGAGGCACGGGCCGACAATCGGCAGCGCCAGGATTACGATCATCCACACCACTTTGTGGTCTGGCTTGACCCTCGACATCGCCAAGGATCTCAGCGCGCCAACGGCCAGAGCAACAACGGCGATCGCTGTTACCAGTTCCACCGTAAACCACGCGAACTCCGCGAATTGAGTATCCTGCTGGGCCGGATCGGGCCCATCAATCAGCAGCTTCTCGATGTCTGGCGCGTTCACCTGAAACTCGTTGTTCGCAGAAACGGCAGCCCTTTGCGAGTCGAAAATGGCCCGCGGCCCAGTGTTTACCGTCTTGGCACCTTAATCGATATTAGACATAATGCACATTGTGCGACGTTTTGTGTAAGGACAGCAAACCCATTGAATCTGTCTCCTTTGAGTGGCCCATTTGCTGAATCTCTGCGATCAACTAATCAATGCCGCCGAATCGCTTCGTGAACGGCCAATAAACGAAGATCGCCCTGCCAACAAGGTCGTCTTGCGGCAGCGAGCCCCAAAACCGACCGTCCAGGCTGCTGCGGCTGTTGTCACCCATCACGAAGAGGTGTTTGGGAGGGACGGTATATGAGTCGGTCGGCGACCGCAGATACCGCGAACCGGAGTATCCATTGATAATGACGTAGCCGCTGTAGCCATTCTGACACGAGTAGATCCGCTTAAAGGAGGGCCGGGAATCGAGGACTTGTCCATTCACCAGGACGTGCGGCGGTTGGATCTGAATCACGTCGTTTTCGAGGCCGATTAGCCGTTTGATGTAGAACTTGCCACGCGCCGCGCCGCCCAGCTCGGTGATGTGTGATGTGTCGAATACGATGACCTCGCCGCGAGCGGGCTTACGGAAATGGTAGCTGATCTTGTCGACAAAGATGTGATCGCCGCGGCTCCGATAGCCGTATTCCTCGTAGATTCTTCCTTGGAGGAGAATCCCGGCAATCTTCTCGAGGATCGAAGGCCCCTGGAGGGTGCTGTACGGGAGCGGCGGCGCCTCAGGCGGCGGATAAATCCCGTACAACGTCGGCTGCATCGAGCCCGTCGGGATTTTGAATGGCTGGATGAAGAACGTGCGGACCGCCATCGCCACGATCACTGCCACCAGCAGAACCTCGACATTCTCCCGCACTGCAGACTGAGTCTGCGTCGGCAACGCCCCCTGGATCTTCTGCTCCACTTCGTCAGCCTTCGCGGCGGCCTCGTCCGCGCGATCGCCGTTCACCGCCTGCTCCAGCTCCTGCAGCTTCATCTCGACGTCCTGGCGCCGCTTGTCCGCCAGTAAATCGCAGTTGATGCGCAGCCATTTTCGCCCGCCGCGCAGGATCTCGCGCGCGTTCTTCAACGTCCGCCGTTCTTTCCAATTGATCATCCGATGGTTCCCCTACCCCGCTTTCAGCACCGAAATGAATGCCTCCTGCGGGATGTTCACCTTGCCGATGGCCTTCATGCGCTTCTTGCCTTCCTTCTGTTTCTCCCACAATTTCCGCTTGCGCGTGATATCGCCGCCGTAACATTTGGCCGTGACGTTTTTGGCCAGCGCCTTGACGGTCTCGCGGGCGATGATCTTGCCACCGATCGCCGCCTGGATCGCCACCTGAAACATCTGCTGCGGGATCACTTCCTTCAACTTCAGCGCCAGCGCCCGCCCGCGGCTTTCCGCCTTGCTCCGATGCACGATACTGGAAAACGCGTCCACCGGCTCGCTGTTGACCAGGATGTCCAGCTTCACCAGGTCGCCCTCGCGGTAGCCGAACGGCTCGTAATCCATCGAGCCGTAGCCGCGCGTCACGCTTTTGATCTTGTCGTGAAAATCCACCAGGATCTCGTTTAGCGGCAGCCCGGCCGTCAACATCACGCGCCGCGTATCGATGGAATCGGTCTTGGAGACGGCGCCGCGTTTTTCCATCACCAGTGACAGCATATCGCCGATGTTCTCATTCGGACAGATAATAAACGCTTTCACGTACGGCTCCTCGATGTGGTCGACCATCGATGGATCGGGCAAATACACGGGGTTGTCCACATCGAGCACCTCCCCGTCAGTCTTGAGGATCTTGTAGATGACGCTCGGGTACGTCGCGATGATGTCCATGTCCCACTGCCGCCGCAGCCGTTCCTGGACAATCTCCATATGCAACAGCCCGAGGAACCCGCAGCGAAACCCGAAGCCCAGCGCCGCCGAGCTTTCGGACTGGTATTGGAACGCCGAATCATTCAACTGCAGCTTCGCCAGCGCGGCCTTCAGGTGCTCGTAATCCGCCGAGTCGATCGGATACAGCCCGCTGAACACCATCGGATGCACCTGCTGAAAACCCGGCAGCGGTTTGTGCGCCGGTTGCCGCGCGTCGGTGATCGTGTCGCCAATTTTGACCTCGGACGTGCTCTTGATATTGGCGATCACATATCCCGTGCTGCCCGCGGAAAGTCTCGGTCGCGGCTCCGGCTTCGGAGTAAACACGCCGACGTCCTTGACCTCGTACTTTAGGCCCGTGCTCATGAGCTGGATCACGCTCCCCGGCGCGATTTCGCCCGCGAACAGCCGCACATGCGTCACCACCCCGCGATACGTGTCAAACATCGAGTCGAACACGAGCGCCTGAAGAGACTTTTCCGCGGCAGGTTTCGGCGGCGGAATCCGCTCGATCACCGCCTTCAAAATGTCGTGGATGCCGATCCCCGTCTTCGCGCTGGCCAGTATTGCCGTGTCGCCCGGAATCGCGAGGATTTCCTCCAACTGGCGCCGCGCCTCCTCGACGTTCGCGCTCGGCAAATCAATCTTGTTAATGACCGGCACGATCGTCAGGTTCTGCTTCGACGCCATGTGCACGTTGGCGACGGTCTGGGCTTCGACCCCCTGCGCCGCGTCCACCACCAGGATCGCCCCCTCGCACGCCGCCAGACTCCGCGACACTTCATAGGCGAAATCCACATGCCCGGGCGTGTCGATCAAATTCAACTCGTACGTCTGGCCATCATCGGCGTGGTAGGACATCGAGACGGGGTGGGCCTTGATGGTGATGCCGCGCTCGCGCTCGAGATCCATCGAATCGAGGACCTGCTCGCGCATCTCGCGTTTTTGCAGCGCCCCCGTCGTCTCCAGCAACCGGTCCGACAATGTCGTCTTGCCGTGATCGATGTGGGCGATAATGCAGAAATTCCGTATGTGACCCAAATCCATGAGCCGGACACTGTACCAGCCTTTTCGGCATTTGGGTAGTCCCCTGCTCCGATTTCGGTCCGCCACGAAACAAATTGGCCCGGCACATGTGCCGGGCCAAAATGGAAGGTAAACAATCGCTCAGTTAGTGGCGACGCCGACGCAACATCAAGCCGCTGAGCAGGCCCACGCCGACCAAGAAGATCGTGCTCGGCTCGGGCACCTGCGTGTAATACTGATTGATCGTCGAGATGCTTGAAGCCGCCGTAATGGTAAACGTGTCGACGAGAATGTCCTTCTCCAGATTCAGATACGACTGGGGCGGGTCAATCGGGATGTTCGTCGCCAAGACCGAGGATGACTGCGTGGCGTAAACGGTCATCTGCCCGTAGGGGGCACCAATGTCCATGTTGGTGATGACCTGTTCTGTCACTTCGGCCAAGCCGTTACCCGTGCCCACGACCACACCATTGAAAGTCAGACCGGCCCCGGAGATGAGATTGTCGGAGTTGGTCACGTCGACCATGTAACCAAGCTGAAAATCCATGTCATTGTTGATGGCCACGAACCCGCCGCCGAATTGGAGGCCGTAGTTGTTACCGGATATGAGTGCCGTCACAGTGATGTTGCTGGCGTACGGATCGCCAATGACAAAGAAATGTGAAAACAGCTTGTCGCCAACGAGAATGCTGCCGCCGCTATTCGTCAGGCTGGTCAGACTGTAAGACGGTCCGAACGTTTGAGCCTGAGAACTTGGCGCGCCGAACAGGGCGATGACAAGCGTAGCGCAGATGAAGGAAATGAATTGTGAGCATCTCGCTGCGTCGAGGATGCCCGGGGCCACCGAACAGGACTTCCGCCGCATATGACTTCTCCCCTTCCATTGCGCCTCGCCAAAGAACGCCGGAAGAACCAGCCGTTTATTTCGTACGCACTATGCCAGAATCGTCCCGGAATGTCAATAGAACACAGTGAGAATCATGCATCGACCATGTGTCATTTCGGTGTCGGAGAGGGTCGGCGCGTTTCGGCCATTTTGCCGGCCGCGGGACGAGGCGCGCCGTTGAGCCCGAAGCCTGCCGCCTGGCGGTGCGGGAACCGGCTGAATTGGCGAAGTCTTTTGAGTCACAAGCGTCGGAGCCGTTTCGTTTTTTTGTGGGGGAGTCCCCTACCCTGCTGATTGGTGGGAGGATTTGGAAATTTGGCCGGGTGGCGCGGCTACCGCGACGGTCGCCCACGTCCCAGCCGCGTGGGTTCTTACACGCGGGACGGTTGACTATGGCGATGACCCGGAGCCGCCATTGCAGTAGGCAAATGGACTGAGATTCACCTGTGCCAGACTATACCCGCCGCCAAGCGCAGCCATCGCCGAGTTGATTTGGTCGATATATCCGGGGATGAACCAGCCCGACCCAGCTCCAACGTACGTGTAAACCGTTAGAAGCACCAAATGCCCGTTGAGAATTATGAACACTGGCTGGCCACTGTCGCCACTAACCTTGTTCTCGTAGAACAAGCCGCGGGTGGGGTTGCTAGGCGGTTTGCATGACACTCCTCCGGCAGCCACGGCCGAGATGTCTGATTCCAAGGCGTCCTCATATTGGTTGAGACACAGCGCCGGAATGTAATTTGTGGAAATCGGCTGTAGAGAATTTGGGAAATAGTTTGTGCAACTCGACGGCAACACCTCGGCAAAGGTGATCAAATTGGTTGGGACATCGGAATCCAAAACCCCGATCTGCAGATCCGAAGAACCGATTTGCACGGAGTTCGAGAGCACGCGACTAACAACGGTATTATTCCTGGCAACGAACTGCAGTGTGGTGCCGTTGGGAATCGTGAAGTGGTGGGCAAACACCACATGACGCGGACTGACCAGCGTACCGCCCATCTGCGAATTCATCTCAAATGAGTTGCAGACGGCGATGCACGTGAGGTCGAAACCGCCGGCCCAACAGTTCGCGTTGCGGACGTAATTGGTTGTCGCGTAGTTGAGGCTGGAGTAGATCGCCACATTTGTGGCCCACCAGTTTGCGCCGGTATCATTCGTATCCAGTGCCGATATGGCGAGGTTCGTATCGACCGCCACCGTCGCGGCGTAGCGGGCGGAACCAGGTTCCAGGAAAAACGGGACCGTCTTATGGATCACGCTTCCCACCGCGTTGGTACCGACATCAGCATACTGCAGGTAGATATCATTGGTGGGCTGGTTGTAGTTCTCTGCCAGGGTGTACGTGGCCGGCCCGCTGGTGGTATCGAAGACTGTTGACGGGGACATTGAGGGATTCAAGCCCACTTTCAGAAGTGGACACAGCGCGGGACCACGTCCCATGTTCAGCATGCCGCAGGCAACTTGAGCAAGTCCTGTGTACGGATAACAAACACTGCCGTTGGCCACCACCAGATTGGGATCGGGGCCGGGCTGCAGCCCGCTTCCCGGCGGAGACAGTGGCCCGTCGGAAATGCCATCCCCAAAGGAATCGGCATTCGTTGGGTCCACGCCCAGCAGATAATTCTCCAGGTTGTTCAATCCGTCTTCGGCAGGATCGGCTGTGGGCGCCGCATTCGCCGCGGATACGGAGCCGAAATATTGAATCTGCCACAGGTCCGGCAATCCGTCGCCATTGCAGTCAGCCGTGCCGGTGGCATAGATCACGTGCAGGCTATTGGTGGTTATGTCTGCGGGCGCCGCATTGTCGCCCGCCAGCACGGTCACCATGTTGGTGCAGGGGGTGGAAATTGTGATGACCGCCACCCAGTTGCTGGAGCCATTGCTGCTCGAAGCTGCAATGCCTTGAACATCGACCCCAGCGACACCGTAGGCGCTGGCACTCGTTCCCGTGACCGTAAGGGCCGAATTTGTGGCGTAAGACTCGTCCGTGGGAGACGTGATTGTCAACGTGGGTGCCGTGGCACCTCCAGGAGGAAAGGTCCCGACAGCCACGCGATACACCACGGGATACATGGAGCAGCTTGTGTTTGTCGCGCAACCTCGGACAAGGTAGTTCGTGACAATATCCCCGTCATCGGGGGTCAAGATGCTGGGACTGATGTTAAAATAAACGCCCCACGGGCTTCGCGCCGCCTGGAGCACGTTCGTTCGACCGCCCCCAGCCTGCCAACACACCTGAAGACTGTCTCCCTGCAGGTTTAGACTGACTACTCGCAGTACCGAAGCGCTGTTGGTCGGATCCGTGCCGGCCAGATACTGCTGCAAATTGCTCACGCCTTTGCCCAGCGGATCCGCACTGGCAACCGTGGGATCGAACGGGTCAAGGTTGTACCGCTGCTTCCAGCCGTTCGGGATACCGTCGCCGACCGCGCTCAACTTCGGGTCCAGCACAAGGTGGTTGTAGCGCAGCGTTCCCCCGTTTCGGATGTACCGCGCCGAAGCATTGGTAACGACGAGGATGTCGGCCTGAACGACGCCGCCATTCTGAATGAACGATCCGTTGGGCACATCGAGCACCGCGTCGCCAGTCTCGTTGGTGACAACCAGGCCGCCACTGTCCACCTGGGTTTGGAAATTGCCGGTGTCTTGGGCGTTGGCAAAAGCGGGGAGGTGAAAGAACAGGATCAGTGCCGCGAAGCTGCACCAGACGAGGCGCCCCCCACTCACAATTGCGCCCGGGCGGCGAGCGCGGTCAGAAGGCGCGATGATTCGGCGTGGATCCGAGACGGCCAACTGGACACGGAGTACGTCATATGATGCTTGTGTTATCCTCGCGTGCTCGCAGTTCATGACGGCCTTCATCTGAAACCCGCCCACACATGCTCTCACGACCCATTCTGCCTCAGCGCGCAAGTGAGATGCTTGACGCGCCACGCCAACCACAATCAGGGTATCCTAGTCCCAACGCTGGAGTCAAGCCGCATTTCGCTGTGGGCCGGGAAAGATCAAACAAAATCGGAAATCGGTGACGGTGCCCTTGCACCGAAACTCCGGCCCACAACTCAGCCGTCCTCCAAAAGCTGCCGGGACGCTTCGAAGAACCCGCGGCTTGTGCAATCAGTATTATCCGCCACTGGCGGCGGTCAGACGCGCTTCGATCTCATGATCGTCTAAATTCAAAACCCTGCAGCGCCCGGATGGCGCTGCAGGGTCGATAGACCAAAATGGTCTTGGACGATCAAGTCTTTCGGTTGAACCGCCCGATCAATAGCAAGGTACCACTCAGAACCAGGAGACAAAGAGTACTGGGCTCAGGAATCGACATTGCCGTTACCTGGAGACCCTCAACCTTCTTGGCGATAAAGGCCTCGGTTCCTGGCTCGCTGCCCGCTGACAGCGTGTTGTCCGATACGACGCTAACCTCAGTGACATGTTCATCCGGATAGCCGACACTCGCGAGGTATGATGCCAGATCAATGGTCAGCATGCCGTTCCAGTCCTCGCTGGTTGGAGGCGGAAGAGTGAATTTCGCGAATACGACGTTGGTCTGATAGAATTGGTTGAAGAAATCGGCGAAAGGCGAGAAATCGACTGCCTCAATCGTCAAATCAACAGCGATGGCGGGCATAGTATAAGTATTGGCCGTGCCCGTGCCGGCCAAGGTAGTATCGCCGAGTTCTTTAAACTGAAGCTCATCAATCCACTGCCCGACACTGCCATTGGAGTGGATATCGAAATTGATCTGTCCATCTGTTATTTTAGAGCTTCCATTGGTCGCCAGGGCGCTGAACGTCATATTGTTGAAGATGAGAGAATTGCCTGAAATAATCGGGGAACCGTACAGGGGAGTAGGATCGCTGCCCGAGTACTCAAAGATGTTTGAATAGGTGATGCTCGTGCCAACCCTGTCGCCGTAGTAGATGTTGGTTCCCGCTGCCTCGACAAGAGCGGGACTTGCAATCAAGAGCAACGCCACGCCGCCACCAATACCCCCCCAAAACACTTTCATAGCAGATTCCTTTCGTCACCTGTTGGGAAACACGCCTAACTACGACCGTTTTGTTTATAAATATGTTGAACTGCGATGTCAACACAAAAACGAGAAAAGACGCGAAATCCCCCAGAACTCAAATCTTCGGCGAAGGACTCATCTTGTCGTATATCGGGTAAGGCTCTCATACGATCAATGCTTTCGGCCGAATCGCCCGACCAACAGCAATGCCCCGCCGAGAACAAGGAGAACGAAGGAACCCGGTTCCGGTATCATGACTGTCATTACCTGAACGCCCGACGCCTTCTTAGATATGAAAGAGGTGGTGCCGGGTTCGCTGGTCGTATCCAGCTGGTTGTAGACCTCGAGATCCACCATGGTTGCATCACTGGAGTAACCGGCGTTGGCCAGGTCATTGGCGATGTTCAGAGTCACCGAGCCGCTCCAATTCTGTCCGTTGATGGGAGGCGGAAGCGTCCATTCGCCGCCATGAGTCGACGTCATCCAAGCGGTGAAAGTCACCGGTTGAGCCAACGGAGTAAAATCGACCGCCAAGACGGTTGCCACCACTTCATTGGAAATGCTGGCACTTGTCGCGCTGGTGCCCGTACCGGCCAAGGTTACCTGGCCGACTTCCTGAAGCTGAAGCTGGCCAATGAACTGGCCAAACCCGCCTTTGGAAACGATGTCGGTGTGCATCAAACCGGCTGTAGTATCACTGGCTCCATTGCTCTGGATGGCACTAAACGTCATGTGGGTGAAGAGGATCTCATTGCCGACCGCGGTCGGCGCGCCGTACAGCGGGACGGCGGTCGCCGGAGACGTTGCCGTCTCAGATACATTGGAGTAAATCACATCCGTCCCAACCACGTTGCCGTAGTTGGTGGTTGTTTGGGCTTTGACTAACGCTGGAGACAACACTAGAAACGCCACCGATGCACACAGAAATACCCTCTTCATGCCCGACCCTCGCCACTAAAGGTTAACTCACGCCTGTTTTCTGCGACCCACTGATACGACTAAGGCGAGTTTATACGGTACACGCGCGGCGAATGTCAACAGAATAATTGGCAAATCTGGGAACCGGTGGGTACATCATGACCCCCCTGCGGTGAAGTTGAAGGTGGTGAGCACTACTAGGTTGAATGAGCTGCGGGGATACCTCCGGAGGTATCCCCGCAGTGGATTGAGGAGTACAACGC